>JAABUU010002870.1_pt1 | contig 23438 bp, 26 predicted proteins | sample 5559301 | NCBI WGS metagenome assembly JAABUU01 (sample SAMN10711884, study PRJNA513360) | rock metagenome | isolation source: Antarctica rocks | place: Antarctica: Victoria Land, Richard Nunatak white | reverse complement strand
AGTTTATGGTGGGGAATCTACATGTATTTGTTAGCAAACTCCACCTAAATGAAGGTAGATCCCGCCTTTAGCGAAAGTGACGCTACCCGCAATGTGCGCTGGATACTTGCGCCCCCAAGACCTCCCGCCACAAGTCCGTAGCTTTCTTTATACTCAGTGGTTACGAATTGCAAAATCGACAGCTCCCAACTCTCGTCCGGTACAATGTCTGGATTCCATCGGCCATCGGAGTACCTTTCATGCATTTTACGACCGTCCTGAAGCCTGAATTTGTACTCCTTTTTCCCGCTGCCAGAATGTGCCACACGCGAAGTAAGCCGTAGTAGACGTCCTCGTACGGAAAGCTTTTTGGACTGATACAAACTGTTGGTTGAAGTTTCGTTGGATGGTGGAATAGAAACCGTGGCCGCTTGCCGGAAATCCATGTTGTAGTTGTAGCGCTGTTCATGAACACCCACATCAACGGAAAGCCACGACCAGGACGGAGCGTCAAAGTCCACTCTTCTGCCAGGCTCAAGTACTTTCCAGAGCAGCTCGTCGAAGAGATTAGACTCCCAAAGCCCATGGTACAATCGCGTCCGAGTATGCTGCTCGACTGCTTTCGCCAATCCCGAAAACGCCGTCCACTTGTCGTTATCAAACGTCAGTTTGCTCGCCGTATACTACTTGACCATCTTCCACCAGAAACACTCCCATTCCGCCCAGTCACCACTCCGGCACAGTTCCTCATCGTATGCAGCGCCGTCTTCAGCCCCATCCGCGACGCCATAGACGGATTGTCGGACCGCTCACCCGAATGCTCATACGCGGTCTTCTCCATCCCCGGATTTTCCTCCGACGCCGTCCCCTCCACACACTCCCAAAACACCATCTCAGACCCGAAATGCAGCGTCCGCGGCGCCAGCGCCCGCTCCTGCACGACCCACGCGCGCCGATGCAGCGGCGGCCTCAATCCCCCCTCCGAACCCCGCCGCCGCACCCGCTGATTCTCCGCCCAGACGCAATCCCTACCGTCGCCGTCGCGCAGCAGACACGGCGCGAAGGCCAGTGGATTGCGCGTCACGAAGCAACCGCCGTTGCTATTTGCGTTGCTGTAGACGTTGCCCATGGTCGCGGTTTCGCGGGCCCAGTCGTTTGGAGAGTCCTGGATGATGCAGAGGGAGTCAATCCAGAGGTATGTGTAGCCGAGGCGGGCGGTGGTGAGGGCAGCGTCGCTGAAATTTTGAGGAAGGGAGGAGAGCGGGAGATTGCGGAGGAAGGTGGGAAGGGTGGAGGTTGTGAGTTTGAGGATATTGGCGCCCCCCCAACAGTGGCTGAGGGCCAGGTAAGGGGTGCGTTGTTTGAAGTCTTCGCTGATCGTGAGGCAGAGTTGTACAGAAAGGAGGAATGGGCCGTTTGTGGTGACTTTCAGGAGGCGGGTTGGGATGAAGTCATCTCCGCGGGAGCTGTGACGGCATTTCTCGTGATGGTTAAGGCAGGTGTCGAGCCAGCTTTTCGCGAGCTTGAAAACTTCATCTGCATCTGTTCGTTTGTATCTCAGTGAGCCCTGGATTTTCAAGAGCGGTCCGTCGTAAGAGATGTACGTTGTCTTCGGGCGGTGTCCCTGTACGTCCATCTCGATCCGCCCAGGGCCATCATAACTCTGCTTACAAATCACCCACAACGAATATTGTTTTGTGCTATGACTTGGCGGCACCTCAGCGGCTGTTGGGTCTGGAGCGGCGAGAAGGGAGCAGAGGTGACACCCATCTAAGGCTGACTGCTGGAGAGCTCCGATGTTGTCGTAGTGAGGAAAGGTTTCGATGATGTCTTCTCCTTCTCTTTCGTCATCGCTTTCTTCGACTTGTATAGTCACACCTCCGCCCTTAGATGCCGTGGTGGCTCCCATTGGTCGCATCCGGACGGTTCAAGACAAGACAAAAGAAACTATTGAGCACAAAGCATACAGAAAAAGGCTCATTTCTATTTCTCTCAACACAGACAGACCCCAAGACACTAGAATACTGCACCAAATCGTATCGATTACAATTTACCAAACCCGCAGTCTAAAATATTCCCACTTTCGCTAAGGAATTCCTCCCAGGCCCACACATCGGCGTACGAAAAAGGCCCCAAAACACGCTCCCTATTCAGCTACCTAACCAAGTATGGGCAGCTTCCCCTGCCCATTATCGATCGAATAGAATACTACAAAAAACGGAAACAGAACAACACATACACAAGCAATATAAACGACACATAAACCGAGCACAAAACGCACTTTCAGCAGCTGAAGAACGTCCAAGGGACCAAATACAGACCAACCTCAAATCGATTCACGTTGCCTATGAATAGTGATGGGTAAACAACTGCATATAACATCCACCCTATACCACGCGTACTATAGCCCTTACGCATAAAACAAGCCTATACCCTTCTGCCAAAGTCGTTCATCCACCACCCGACCTTCCCATTCGTTATATCCCTGGCAACCTAAGCGAAAGTTACATCCCAATTAATTTTAATCAATGACGATTCATACCACCTTTAAAAAAGAAGAGCGTCCAAGTAACCACATAAAGAGCAGCAGCTGCACGTCCCAGTGTTAGCACCACAGATCTCTAAGATGCCTAAATCACTACTGCAGACTACTCCTCGGCATGTTATGCGGACCTGTTAAGGAGAGAGGCGGTTAATTAAGTTACTATGGAAAGTGAGTTATACCCGGCAGATATACCTCCATCAATCATATCCAAACAGGAAAATCTATCAAATATACCTGTGGAGTCTATTACTTATCGGCAAACATGAGATAAAGACTTCCTTTCCAATATAAAAGATTTACATTCGCCCCGCTCTTCTCCCCAAAAATTAAGTACACCTGCATTGCGTATCCAAGCTACCCCATTGCATAACCATTACACTACACTACCAACCGCTTTGATATCTTGGTATCAATCCAAGCTGAACAGAACCTTGTAATAACCCTCAGCGGCATTTTACACTTGGACAAGTCTTCAGCCACCGCTTCCGAAGGCGTTTATGAGATTTAGCTGTGTGGGTGTAAACGTTGGGAAGGCAGTGAGATTTGAGTGTGATGGAATAGGAGAATCGACCCTGTGATGTGAGCGACCCGGGTTTCATTGAAGGGGGACTGTTTCGTCTCTCGAATCACAAGGTTACGCCCAACTAATCTAACTCGCCCTTCAGACATTTGTATAGCAATGAGAGGCAGAAATCATGCCATGTTAGAAATTAACTCGCGAAGTTCTGCGCGAAAGATTCTACTGGCGTTCCAAGCACCCCTTACAATTAAGCCCCTACCTCTCAATCCCCGCCAAAAGAACAACGCCTCCTTCTCATTCTCTTCCCTGCCCCCACCTCCTCCGATCATAAATCTCCGGTCCCAAATAACTCGTAACCCTCAAGCCCCCCTCATCCACCTGACAAGCCACATATGTATGCAGCCCTAACCCCTCTCCCAACTTCCGATGCGCACTCATACCCTCCAGCACATTCAAATAACCCCCAACCCACTGGCCCCTACCCCGCTCGCCCATAAAAGTCGCGAGCCCCAACGCAACACTCCTGTCATCCTTGCCGTAATGCTTCGCCGGCAGGGATAACTTCGGCGTCAGCAGCGCATCTCCCGCGCGCGCGAAAAAACAAAAGAACATTCCGGCCGTCGAGTGGCGGCAGGGCGGGAGCTCCTGCGCTGCTTGGAAGGAATCGGGCAGCCCGAAGACGAGGCGGTAGATGGCTTGCAGGTCTGTCCAGGTGACACTAGAGATGGGTATGAGTCCGTCCAGGGAGAGGATGGCGCGGATGGCGTCGAAGGATGTTTGCGGGGAGCGGAAGTAGACTTTGATGCGTGATTTGGAGGGGTCGATGCAGTCTACGGAGATCATTTCGAGCTCGAGCTGCGCGCCGAGCGGGGACGTGGTGAGGTAGGTGAAGAGGGGCTGGAGCGCGGGGAATGGGGTGATGGTTTGAGTGAGTTGGTGCATGGATTGCTGGAAGGTTTCGATTCGAGATTGGCCTGTTTGAAGAGCGCGTAGCATGGGCATGAAGTAGACCTTGACGAGCATTTCGGAGCCGCCGAGTTCGCACGCGATGAAGAGGGATGAGCGGTGGCTGTTCGGCTCGGCGATGGTGTTGATTCTTTTGGTGGTTTCGGCGTCGTTGGTCGTGACTAGGAGGGTATTCCAGAAGTGATGGAATAGTTGTAAGTCAATCCCTGGCAACGTGGAACGGAGATGATTGATGAGCTCCATTGACATATTTTGGTTGAAGGGATCAGCAGAGGTGCCTGACTCGGGTCCAATAGCTTCAATTGCGAAGCGGATCTTGGGAGATTTGTTTAAACCTGCCCAGCTCCAGCTATACTCAATGGGCGAGAAGTCGTCCGTTGTATAACTTTCAAATCCCTGTGATTTACCATACGTGGTAGGACGACTCCCTAGTCGTGAAATAATGAAATAGTAATAAAAGATCAAACTGTTGTACTGTGCGTGTTGATCGTAGCCTGCCTGATGAAGCATGTTCGCGACGGTTGTACCTGTCGTGTACCACCAAAAAGCCGAGTCTCTGTCAAGTGGAGGAAGTCTTGTTGTAAGTACTCGCCAGGCCTCAGTCGAAGACATTGATGTCTGTGGGAGAGGGATCTCCTGACCCTGAGTCTCGTTTTCTTTGCACTAAAACCAATTAGTCCGACTGTTACGTTTGGATTTGGACAGAGAAGCTGACTACCTGCAAAGGCGTTGTGTTTACAGTTGTCTTTTCAACCTGCGTAGTAAGAGCCATAGCGTGGGACTCGGACTGTACAGAGTTAGTAAAACAAACATAAGTTATTTGATGCAAGAGAATACCATCTTGAACTCTAGATAGTTTTGCTAAACTATAAAGAGGAACACAGGGTTTTTTATATATTTTATCATGAATAGATGCCTGCCTTTCATGCGGTACAGCAGATATCGGCCGTCTCTTCTGAAAAAACCTGGGACAATCGCATAATTCTGCCAAAGATGGCTCGAGGTAGTTGATCTGATGTCTCCTCCGTAATCTATCCACTGCCGCACTACTAGAAATAGATACTCAAAAAGCAATGACCAGAATGGGTATACTGAGAGAATCATCCTGGGATATTTCTTGATTGATGTAATGCGATTGGATATTATGACAACGCCGTTCCCAAGCATATGCATCAGTAACCCTTCCTCGAAAATCTGCAACCATGTACTGATTATGGTTACCATCGCCAATTTTGTAAATGTAACTTCATAGCCTGACTGTTGTGTGTGGATCACGGTGGAGACAAAGGAATCTTGATGCATATGCTTGAGAACGGCGTAGTTATAATATTTAACAAATGGACAGACGATCATCAGTCTTGCTTTGAATAGCTTTGCCATAAGCCAGACATGCAGCAGCTCAGGTAGTCAATGACTCTAAATGACTTAATACTTGCATGCATGATGTGCAGCGAGCTAGATCTTCTCCACAGGCAAGGATTTCAGCGAAGTATTTACCCTCCTGCTGCACTAGAACTTTGTGAGAGGTGGTGAGCGAATGGGTGTTCTTCAAGAGCGGCATGGATGCGGGTGAGTGATTCTTGGGAGTATGTTGTTACGGATTTAGTGGTGCACATTTGAAATTTGGCTCTTCTGGTGAAGGGGCTAGAATTAGGTCCTCGTCACGGAGATCAAGCTCGAGGTTGATGAGTGGAATCAGGGCGGGGTTGGAGTACAAGTTAGAGTATTTCTTCTCATGACTTCAGTCCTTGTTCTCGGATAGAATGTTGAAAATTGAAGATACATTTTAGGGTTCTTTTGGTGAAAGGGCCTTGATTGGTGAAAGAATCTTGGGCGACTCGGTAGATGAGGGAGAGCGTGTCAGGTACTCTTCTCCGATAGGCGAAAAGCATTGGAGGGCTCAGGTAGGTCAATGTTAGTGTGTAGCAGGGTAAAGCAGCTGAAAACGCTAGGCTCGCCGTCTCAACTGTAAGAAAGCGCTCGGTGTATCCACATGAACGAATCCTGACTTCCAAGAAGGTTTCGGACCGTTTGCGTGTGTGGTCTGCAGATGCTGCAAAGCCATCATACCCTACCTATTCAAGTAGGACACGGGCCGGAGAAGATTTAATCTTCAACAGGCAGTGCCGTTTCCACTGGGAATAGGTGAGAACCAAAGTAGTATAGCTGGCTGGTATATATTGTGACATTGTCACACGCATTGAGGTGTCAAGAATGGCTAGGTCTAGTAGGCGACTGCGCAATGACTTTCGCTTGTTACATACGCTAGTCTGTATTCTTATATAACCCTGAGTTGAGTATGATTGGACGTTTCGTCGCTAGATTTTGCTCTATATTGAAAAGAATGCAACACGCCTTTCATGCAGCCCTGCGCATCGCTTCGATAACCCCATCACCAATACTAGGAGGTTGCCAAAACTTGGTAACCACGAGTCCCGCCGCTTCCAACAGCTTTTGGAATTGTTTTTCCGACCTCTCGGTGCTGGAGAAATCTGCCATCATATGTATGTCCACGCTCGCTCGAAACATGTCACAGTCGGTAGGAGGGATAAGGAATTCGTTAAGAATAAGCTTTGAATACCCAGGTGTCATTGCTTCAACCACGTTCTTCAGGATTTCCAAGACTTTGTCGTCCGGCCAGTCGTGAATGATGTAATGAAAAAAGTAGACTTTTGCACCTAGGGGTTGTCAGAGATCTTTCTGAAAACTGCCTGGGAGAATGTTTGTCTTACCTTTGACAGGCTGTGGTGTAAAGAAGTCATATGGCATGATCTCTATACCCTCACTCAAGCTGACGCTGGAAAGTGTATGGGGAAGGTCTTGAAGGACTAGAGAACCAACATATGGGAATTTCTTCTTGAAATACTCCAAATCGTGACCAAGTCCACCGCCGACATCTACCATAAAGACATCGCCTTCCTTTGTGTTATGCAGGTACTCATCAATAATGCGCTCTTGCACCGGGAAATACTCTACCCAATGAGGCTTAGAATTTCGATTCAAGGTCATAAAGGCATCAAAATCTTTGAATTTCTTTCCATCTTGTACCAAATACTCAAAGTAGTTGAGCTTCGTTCCAAATGCCATTTGGAAAGGGGTGTCGGTGGAATCGGTGGGATTGTTGTAGCCATTGGTCTGGAAGTATTTGTGTGTCTGAGCAAGAACTTGGTAGTCGTGGTCGTAGGTATGTTTGACACCGGACTCGAGCGCGGGCATTATCATCGCCTTCGTAAGCGGAGTAGGAATGTAATTTTCTTCAGATGCTTCTCCAACAAAGCCGCTCGCATTTAACACACGCATGATACGAATCAGAAGTTTATGGTCTACTCCGGAAGCAGTTGCAAGTTGAGTAGCTGACGTCGGATGCTCGCCTGCTTCCATCAAGATATGGAAGAGACGCGTATCAATCGCCAGCCTCGTACAAAGACGTACCGATCCCTAATGTGTCAAGCTCAGAGTCAGCAAAGAACTCACTAGGTACCATGTTTATACATTGAACTAAGCGTCTTACCGAAAATGCATGCTGGAGTATAACTTCTGCTGGAGTTTCCAGCGCAATGACTAATTTTTTAGCTGCCTCCAGAGCCTGTGTTCGGGCTGAATCTTTCTTGAGAGAATCTGCGTCAAGATCGCCAAGATTATCGCCAATTCTTTGCAAGAGATGTGCTATTGATGTAGCTTGTTCGGAAGGCATATGGTCGTCTTATTATAACGGTCGATATGTAAACAAAGAATTGGGGAGATCACACGGAATAAGGGTTCGTTGCTCTCCCTAAAACACTTGAAGCTGTAGGTATTAAGAGAAATCCCTACAGGAAAGTTCAGACACAGAGCGTCAGTTACCTGTACGTTTAGCAACTTGTCCGTTGCTCTCCTGCACTAGCTTGAGAAGTGATGCTTGAAGCTAGGTGCAGGCAGCCCTGTTCGAGGTACAATGACTTCCCATTTTCGCGAGGCTGTGCCACAACCAGACATAGAAGAATTTTGTCGCTCATTCGGTCTTTCTGCATTCGTAAACCCTATCGTCTTCTAGCCTCATCCGAAGACACGCCGCACTGGCGCTTGGTTTCATGCCATGCAGGGCAGAAGTATCCTTAACTTTCCCACAAGGGAGCAGTGTTATCTGCGGGCGCGCAACCTTCAACAGCTGCGCCATGTACATATCCAGTCGTTATTGGCAGAAGTGTACCCTTGTAGCCATCCACACCAGCACATTCCTCCTACTCGGGAGTTCACCCGAAGGTCTCTGATCCTCCCCAGTATATGTCGTGATATGGCAAAGGCCCATCCGGCGCTAGTGGATGGGTATTTGCCCTTCGCCCACTTCTTCCTTCATCCGTATGCTCTACCTACTAGGTATATAGTTCAGTCAATATATCTACATGCCTATCTGCCCTGGTGTCCTCGTATACCAAGAGTTGGTTAATGATAACGCTGATTGGTTGATGACAAAAAATGCCACTATAGATTCTTCTAAATATTCTGAACGCCAGTCTCGCCACCTTAACCAGTGAGTGATTCTTTTCATTTTCAGAGCAACATCAGAAAAACGATGGCGTCCCCCACGCCTCATGATGATGGCAGTAAGGCTGCTCTTATCAACGGGGTTGGCTGGTTTGGTGCTTCTATTACCTTAATTTTCGTAGCGACAAGGCTCTATGCTCGTGCTAGATTGGTTCACGCGGTTGGATGGGATGACTATATTATGGTTGCTGCTCTGGTACGTTCTTTTCCAGTTTACTATTTACGCTTTACGATTTATAATTCGAAGGGAATTTTCTGAAGCATAAAGTAGGTTCTGGACTTGATAGGAATATCATTACTCAGCGTTGCGGTGGACTATGGGTTTGGAAGACATGCAGCCAGCCTGTCACTACCTGATCTTATCCACGCATTGAAGTTCGCGTGGATTTCTCAGATTCCGCTTGTTCTTTCGAAATCAACTTCCCGTATTTCTATCGGCATTCTTCTTCTGCGCCTGTTCTCGGTCCATAAATGGCTCAAATGGTTCGTTATTATCACACTGATATTAAACACGTCCATTTGCATCGTCGCCCTTGTAATGGTGTTTGTGCAAACTACACCCGTGGCGGCCTTATGGGATCCCCAATTGGCTCCAACAGCAAAGTCCTGGAATCCTGTAATCCAGCGGAATTCTGCGGTTGCTAGTTCTGGTAAGTCGCCCTTATCAACTCTTGACAGTATTACAGCAGTCCATAATAACGGTGATAGCTATGACCGCATTCATTGACCTCACGTTCACACTTTTCCCTGTGCTCATCGTCTGGAAACTAAAGCTCAAGCTCAAATTGAAAGTTGCTCTCGCATCTCTTTTGAGTCTAGGGTTATTGTAAGACGTCCCTGTCATTGCTAGATCTTGACTAAGCTGTATTAGTGCCATGGCAGCCTGTATTGTTAGCACCGTGGTGCTTATGGGCCTTTCAGCGCGGTCCGATTTTACATGTGAGCCTTACACCTTATCGCACTCATGAAGAGATGTTGACTCGTATTTAACTGTAGGGGAAGCTCCAGTAATGTACCTTTGGATTGTGTAAGTGTTCATTTAGAACCCCTTTGAAATATCGAAGCTAAAATGCACACTCCTTCTCAACAGATCTGAGAATCATCTTGTTATCATTCTGGGCTGCTTACCCTCTTTAAAGCCGCTATATATCAAATACATCAGCACATCTAGGAGAAACATCCACCTTGTCGGAAATGGAACAAGACCCAAAAACCAGGGATATCAGACCTACCTCAACGACTCATCGAAGTATCCCATAACAGATATCGAATTGAAGAACTCATATCCAGGTAGGACCGGCAAAATTAGCTCAAACTGCGACGCCGTTCACCCAAAACAATATTCTTGAGGGGTATCGGATCGTGAAGGTTGGTAGAATTAGGGCGTTCTTCTGTCTATCTGTTCCTGCTTTGAATCCCTCTCTAGGCCAGCGACATCATGAAAATAGGCCAAAAACAATTTTAAAGGCTCTTAACATAAGAGCTTAAATTGCCATTTAGCAGCCGAAGACTCCTCTGTCTGTTTGTGCTTTCAGCTAGCCCTACCATGTGTTGAAGGCAAGCCGATTCCAGAACGAGTACCAATAAATTACAACCTGAACAAATTTCCATTGACAATGTCTGTTCCACCAGAGTAATTCATCAGAGATGTTGATTAACAGTGATGCAATTACCGAAAGAGTCCCATTTTCTATACCAACATGCTAGGCACGCTCTTCAACCACGCCTGGAGAATGGCTTGTAAATCCAATCGCGCATGTTTGGAAACCGATTTATGTACCAGAAATGAAAAGAAGAAAATGGATACATAGCGATGTTCCATTTATTCTTTTTGTCCGAATAATAATTCCCACAATTGCCGGCCCACACGCGCTTTGTCAGTGCCGCCTGGGTGTTGCGGACCCAGTTCATCTCTGCCTCAAATTTGACCTCAATAATGTCCGCCTCTTGAGATATGAGAAGGGGCTTGATGAGTTTGAGGACCATGTCAACGGTACATTCAATACTAAACAGAGCGCTAGTGTGACCTGATCCCGCGTTTGGTCCGTATATCATGAAGAAGTTTGGAAAATCAGCCAGAGCGGTGGATTGATAAGCTTCGATGCCCCCGAATTGAGTCCAATGTTCTTGCTGCGTCATCCCGTTGCGGCCTCGAATCGGGAGGTGAAAGTGAAGCGGACTGAATCCGTTAGCGACTACAAGAATGTCACAGGGATAACGGCTGCCGCTCTTTGTGACGACCTCCTTGGCCTCAATGGATGTAATGGGGTCTTTCGTGAGGTGAATGTTTGGTTTTTTGAGCGCGGGTACGTAGCTCTCGTCAAAAATACGGCGTTTACAGCCAACATCATATTCTGGCATGACAAGAGACCAGAATCTTTGAGGAGCGTTATCTTCGATGTATGTGCGTGAAACTTGACGAGCGATAGCTCGAAGACGGGATCCTCGGGAATTCAGATAAAAGTGGCGAAACCTCGATTCGTACACCAGGAATATGATGAGTCGAAATAGTGAAAAAGTCGCCGGTAAGTAGCGAAAGACAAACTTCAGCACCGCAGGAATGCGCGGGTTTTTTTGCGGGAAATAGTATTGAGGCGTGCGGATAAACTGGTTCAAAATTTGTACCTCGTCAATGATAGCAGGTACGATTTGAGTCGCAGAGCCTTTCAATTAGCTGTGTTGGAGCAAATGATAGCATTGAGCTTACAGCCATTTCCAATAACAGCGACTCTTTTGTCTTTGAGGACCACACTGTGATCCCACCTTGCACTGTGAAGGATTTGTCCTTCAAAGTTCTGCTCACCCTCGATACCAAGCTTATTAGGCATGACAAGACCTCCAACGCTTGAGATTAAAACTTGACATTCTTGGATAAACACTTCTCCGGTCTTTCGATTGGAGAATTGGCATCTCCATGTTTCTGTTTCTTCTTTCCAGTCTGCTCCATCCCAAGAAGTGTTGAGGCATATGTGTTTGTCCAAATCGAACTTTTTAGCTACATCCTTGATATACCGAAGGACTTCGGATTGATCTGGAAACAGCTTTGAAAAGTTTGGATTCGGGGCAAAGGAGAGGGAGTAAAAGATGCATGGAACATCGACACCACAGCCAGGATCTAACGGATTATGTTAGGCAAACCAATCAATGGTCTGAGAATATTTAAGGGAACTTGGGTTGGGAACGAACATTGATTCGCGAACCAGGCACCACCGATATCTTCTTGACGATCATATATTACGAATTCATCAAATCGAAGCTTAGACTTCAACTGACAGCCAAAAGTGATGCCCGAGAAACCAGCGCCTACGACAATAACTTTTCGAAATGGCAGTTCAATCACAGCCATTGCGCGTTTCAAACCTCAAGAATAGAGATACAGAATGGCAATTGAGAAAACCCAGGCTCCAAGGTAAAGATGAGATTTCAATATTCTTGGAATTGCCTAGTATGGCATTGATCGAACTAACCATACGAGGTACTAACCGCCTTGCTAAGATTTTGATAGCGAGCCCTCGGAATTGCTGTGTCTCTCATTGCAAAGTAACCACAAGCGTAGCACCGAGGAAAAGGTGGATGTTGCATTGTCCGGCATGTGTTTGAGATCCTTGGTATTACTTCAGCTCTTGATGTGGGTTTGTATGCACGGCGTGAGAACGTACGCCAGTGAACGTATTGGATATTTCAGGACTACTGCGGCATCTTGATCTTCTGGTGTAACGTAACCCCTTGTCCTACACCTGCCAACTGCAGAAGTGAGCCGCAGTAGAGTATGCTAGTAACGGCACGAACAAATTAATGCTGGTAAATGCTTATATTCCTCGCTATCTTTTCCGCAGCCCAGTCTGCACCAGCGTGGAAGCATACGCGCGGCTTGGTAAAGTCTCTCGAAAGCCACAAGAGGAAACCAAATCGGCAAGCGGAGCTGTTCTAGCCTAGCCGCTATCTAATTAGATAGCAATGTGGCCAAAATGCCCGACTCACCCATCTCTTGACCCAAACACCAAGAATGATCCGCCCGTCAATATTGGTTGATGGATCGGCCAATTTGGCCAAAGTGCTAGCTATATCGTTACAACCCGCCATGTCGCACACATGCAGGGCTCACGATTGCAAAATTAATGCAACCAAGCGAAGCAGTCAACGAGGCGGCCGACCTATCCCCAGTTTCTGACTGCAGTCTTTGCTGGCAGAGACGGCCGACCCGCCCTTTTCCCTCCTTCCCTGCTCCATCATTGCACATTGCTTGGAGATTTCATTTTCTCCACCCATACGAAGTCCCGATTTGCACCGTGCCTTTGTCTCAACACACATGACCCCAGGACCATCCTTTTACATTTGTCACATCTGCATACTGTGCCAATTGCGAACATGAAGGCGATGATTGCGTGCATAGATCGAGAATTTGGAAGAGCGACACGGTTCCATGAATTCAGTAACCCTGGTAATCTCACGACGGACTCTGGCCGAGTTGTGACTATTGGGCGACTTAACTTTCGAAGATCATTCTACTCTTTGAGAATGCAAGTCTATTTCACTATTCTTTCTTTACAGCCCATTGATGTAATTATCTTTGTTTCGGAATCTTTGAAGTAACAATATTTTATGAACTGTCAAGAATGACATAGTAACAGATACTTTATAATGTTTTCTACTGCTTCTTTGACTGGTTACGATTTCATGTTCTGTTGCTTGCCGTGGATTCTGCCTTGCATTGCAATATCACTATATGTGTGCAGTACTATCTTAAAAGATATTCTGAGGCCAGTTCACCATCAAAGGCCGCCCACAGGAAAACAATGGAATCTGCCACCGGGGCCTTCCCCAAGTCCCATAGTCGGCAATCTCTTCCAAATACTCAAAGCTCGTCGTAACAATAAGCTCCAAGCATATGTGAGAGGAACGTCGATAATCGTATTAAATGCTAGCTGACTGGTTACTAGCTTTCTTCTCTCTCAGGGTACGGGGAGATGGTGACTCTGCAAATGGGATCGAAGACTTGGGTTCTTCTCAACAGCGAGCGTGTTGTCACAGAAATAATCGCTAAACGAGGAGCGATCACACACGAACGTCCCTATTTTCCAATTGCCGGCGGGCTTGTCAGCCAGGATAGACGTACTGTTTTGCGCCAGACAGCAGAGTGGACTGAAGATAGGCGAGTAATGCATCAACTTTTGAACGGCTCCGCACTGAAGATCTATGGAGAGTGGCAAGAAATTGAGAGCCTTCAGCTCTTGGCAGCATACGTTCACCGACCGTGCAAATGGTACAAACATCATAACTGGTATTCCAATTCCGTTGTTCATCGGATTGTACTTGGCAAGCGACTGCAAAAATCCTCATCGGAGCTCGCCGCCTTTGAACTCGCCACTCGTCAATTTGTTAACAGCATCAATGGTAGTGCCGTCGATTTCTTTCCTCATCTCGCCAAGTTGCCAAAAGTCTTTCAGTTCTGGCGCCGCTACTGGGAGAAACAAGGACAATCTCATCACGACATTTATCGGACTTGGTGGGCCCCCGTTAAGCAAGCTATTGCAAATGGTACCGCGCCTCCTTCGTTTGTCCGCGACGTCCTCTTACACGGTGACACAAAATACACCGGTGATGACGCCGAAGCCATGTGGCTCGCCATGGGCATAATCGCAGCCGGTAGCGACAACCCTCGGATGACGTTAAACACGTTCGTCATGTCCACTCTCTGCCACCCGCACATCCTGCGAAAAGCCCGTCAAGAGATCGACAGGATCTGCAGCAACAGCCACACCGCCTTGCGTCTCCCTCGTATCGATGACATGCCATGCTTGCCCTACATTAGTGCCTTGATTAAAGAGCTTCTCCGCTGGCGCCCCGTTGTACCCCTCATCCCCCAGCATCAACTTACGCAGGATTTAGAATTCGAAGGATACCATTTCCCGCGTGGTACAGATTTTGTCATCAATTCGATCGCCGTGTGCGCAGAAGTCGAGGAGCCCGGAGATTTTCGGCCAGAAAGGTGGCTAGATGGGCATGAAAACGAGGGCAATATCACGCATGGCTTGTGGCAGTTTGGAGGCGGGAGGCGCATCTGCGTGGGGTACAAAGTCGCGCATCAGGCATTGTTTGTCGCGATTGCGAGGCTTTGTTATTGTTTTGACTTCGAGGCGGTGAGGGTTCTTTCATCTCTATCTACCTTCTTTAACGTCCAGTGCTAGATCCCTTGGATCCGACAGTCTACATACTGAAATATCATATTTGAATCGTTTAGGGGGGTCCATACGACAGCCAAGATCTCCGGTACGATGCTGTGGATGAGCCATTCCCCGTTATAGTCACGGTGAGGAGTAAGGAGCATGAACGATTGATCATCAGAGAGGCGGAAGCTCTGGGATTTTTGGAATCGGTAAAAGCTGGGTCTTGGGGCTGATGGAAATAGTTAGGGTCCTTCACCTTATCAGTTACATGCTGTTAGGCTACCAGGACAGTCTACAAGGTACAGGAGCCTAGTTTCATGCCCGATATGTAATCGTTCTGGGTGTATACCTGATGGGTACCGGGCACCTTCGCGCCCCCTTAAACGATATATGAATGAATGAAGTCGGCGAGGATGGGGTACATAGCCCAGGATCTTGGGTTGATACTGATATAATTACGAGTCTTCTATAATACGAGAGACAAGTTTTTAATCCCAGCAGATGCTATCCTCTACCGCCTGTTCGGCAGGAGCCGCAATAATCGAACGATAACCTAGAGCTGTCCGAAAAAGGCTGCCGTGATCGCTGATATTCGACTATCTCTCAATGTGCGGCTATCGACACTCTACACGGAAGTCCATCACTGGGATGCGCAGATCCTGACAGATTCTGGTACGCTTTATCCCCGTTCACGGTCTTAGGACCTCTCCTTGGTTTGAACGTATCCCGCTCATCGTACAAGCTCTTGATCTCAAACTCTCGCACGGTCATAGCTAGGACAATCTTTAGCTCTAGCATCGCTAGTTCCTGCCATATGCAATTGCGTGGCCCAAACTCAAACGCTCGCCAGGCCCCTTTGATGGGATATAAGGTGTCTCCACTTTGAGCAAGCCAGCGTTCAGGACGGAATGCGTGCGATTCAGGCTAGTAAGAGGGTTCACAGTGAATAGCTTCTTGAATTGACCAGACTAGACGGTTTTCATCTGGCATGTAGCAAAGTCTTGTAGGTCGCGTCTATAGTATGGAACAGTTACTCTTGCGTTTATTGGGACAAGTAGTTGTGTAAGGCCAGGTCTATGATTGTTTTGATTCGGTCTTCTTTTGCCATTTCGTTTTTCCCGCGGTGACTCTCGAAGCGACTGTCCAATTCGCACGAAATGTACCACACCATACGACGAGAATTCCACCAGTGCATAAGAGAATGTAATGGATGATAGCTTTTTAATTAATTGGATGATGTCCCGACTTAAATTAGTAGTCGCCTCATCCATAGGGAAAACATTTCCCTTTCTAGCGAGCACTCGTAAATTTCACATAATGTCAGAGTATCCTGCGTAATATCTGGAATCAAAGTCACTAGATGCCCGCTACAACGTACTGAAGCCAAGGTTAAATATGGTTCTTCATATTTTCCATTCCTAGCCTCCCATGATCAATAGATCATTTCTGCCAGTCATGGAATATACATACTCTATCAATCTGCGAAATTTAGGAAGATGTTGTGTCCGAGTGACCGGAGAAGCCGAATCCGGTGATGCAAGGACAAGAATTGGTGAACCAAAAGGCCAGATATCGATATATAATAACGGACCCAAACCAGGCATTGCGAGTCGAGTCTGTGGCGGAAGGACATGGTCATGTACGTCACCCGTGAGTCTAGATATGATTCCACCAACTGTGATCAAACGCCCAAACACCGGGTGGTGAGAGGGCATCGGCTGTGCGAGATTTTAGATACCTTGTCGCAATACATTTACAAGTATGGAGAAGAAATACTCTTAAAGACTTACCAGACCTTGTTTTTGCATCAGCTGGAATTCATGACGTACACTGTAGAGTCTGGGGAGAAATGCTGCGATGGCACCAACAAGCAGCACTAGGCCAGACTGAAGGGCAAAGCGCCAATCCAAAGCATGGCCTTGAAGAACATGCTTGATAGAGGCAATAGATTACTCAGAGTATCGGGCTTTGGACGAGCAATCCCGATGGCTTGTATGAGTTTCAATGCTTTAGCTGCTTCTACTCAGTTTGCACACTTCTTTCCAGCCCATCAATCAACCACCTAGCCTGCATAATGACGAACAAATCCCAGGTCTTGAGGACATAACCAACTTAGGCGTAATGTTTGCATTCAAACGCAGAATAGACTGGCCGCGTCGGGCCGGGTCATCGAGGATTTTGGGATCGAGTATTCGAGCCGGGTCAGAATGTTGGTATCGAGTACCCGGGCCGGGTCAGAAAGTAGGTATGAAAACCCGGCCCGGCGGTCAGTCTATGCTCGACGGTAAGTTTCACAAAGATGTTCACATCATGCAGAGCCATAACGTCAACGAGGTACAATCCTCAGCTTCACCCAGTTTCTCGACACCTCTTTCTCTGCATACAGCCCTCCTAACGGCCATATCTCACGCTTAGGGTCTCACCTTCGTCCCTCCGTACGCTCAGACAACCAGCGGCTACGACACCTTCGATTCAGCCTTACTCAACAGCACGGATATCAAGCAAGCGACGCAGACCGTCTACCCGCCCATATTCGACTGCAGCTACGGCTACAACAACAGCATCCAGCGCGCCGCCATGACCGTACGGCCACTGGGAATTCGTCTGCGCCAACACCGCCCTTACCCGCGCCGTCGACAACTGCACCTACAACTACATCTTCGCGGTCCCGCCCGCCATCCATACGGGGGATCTGAACTCGACTTTTTACACGGGACCGACGCAGCCTCAGAACCCGGACGCCAACGCGGCGGTCGATCTGCAGCGCTGGGTGAGCTCGTTTGCAGTCGAAGGACGACCGGCGACGGAGGGCACGGAGGTGTTTGGAGAGTATGGGAGGGATGGAATGGTGCAGACTTTGGCGCTGGCGGGGGTGGCGATGGAGGTTGATCCGGTTGTGGCGAGGAGGTGCGACTTTTGGTTCGGGGAGACTTGTAAGTGATCGGCCCGTGTTACGCTGGTGGGGTGGGGTGGGGCGAGGGAATGGGGTCTGTTTCGCCTGTTGTTTTCCAGGTGGCAAATCTATACTATTGACTGTGTACAAGAAGATGGGTTAAAAGGGATAGCAGTTGAGTCGAAGCAGGCATACATGGGGGTTAGATATGGAGAGAGAATTTCCCTACCTACAGTACTACCAGCATGACTCCCGTAACTCCCTTTCAGCCTCCCAAATTCACGCTCCTTACACACGTCAATTAGGTTCGTAACGCGCGCGGAGGAGTGGTCACAACCAACAGTGCTTTAAAGAGTGTTTCACACAGTGCTCAGACAGTGTTTCAAGTAGAAATATAAAAACAGGGGTTCATGTGCACATCAGAAATTGCTTCATGTACTGTATGCTCGCTGGCTAAGCGTCGAGGTCGCTTCGTAGTTGGAATGGAAAATTCGGCTCCAAATAATGCTTCGTAGCTAAGCATTCAATATGCTCGCGACCAAACACCCTACCTCCCACATTTCTTACTTAAGCGTTCACGCATTTCCGGAATGATGAGACCCAGCAGAAATAATAATTAGGATGCGTTTTCTAGACTTGCGAAATGATGTATTGGTGATGAACGTGGAGGTAATGATGAGAGGGATCTTCCGTTGGGTTATGGCACTGTTAAGACGATGTGAGGGATATGAATGGGATGGACGATGTCATCTTGGAAGTTCGAGTAAAAAGTATGCCGGGATCATGGTAGCATCTGTGCCGGACAGAGCGGTTCGTTTCGCTGTCTTCGGCCACTTCTAAATATACCATCGTGAATCATGCTGTCTAGCTTGTTGTAAGCGTGCAGCTGCATAAGGAATGGAGATTGTAAACGGTCATGGCCTGGCGCAGAGGTCGTATCCGGAACGAGTCTGTCGTCTGGAATCCGATAATCATCAAGGCACGATAGAACGCCCGACTTCACCATACCGAGACCGTTCCATCCCCTTTGCCATCAGTCGATTCATTGGCCCAGTATTCTCCACTGATGCCTCCAATATCGCCAAATCCGAGTCGAAGAGGGATTGCTGCGCCTTCCTCTACACACAACTCGTCAGCATATCGCTGGCCCTAGGAGACAGTCACCTATGGGCATTGGCTCGGAGAACCCGTCCCCAATGCACAAAACTTAGAGTACATAGCGTAACCTGGCCTTACCGACGGTTTTTGGCGGCTGTCCAGCCTGGGTACCTAGCTCAGTGTCTACCCATCCCGGACAGCAACAATTGATAAGGACCTCAGGATTGTCACGGGCCAAGATCATGGTCATGTCATTTTCGGCCGCTTTGCTAACGTGATACGTCATTTTAGGCCACCCATCATGGCGGTGCTGGCCTTGTGCGGCAGCTTCCTATAGCAAAGAGTAAAAGTTAATATGCCACTCATCTGCTGATCCTGGGTGCAAGCTCAGGCGCGCAACTCAACAAATGTCAATGCAAATTGTATTTACTGCACGGCTAGAAATCCGGAAATCCAAAGATATGATTGACAAACCTCATACTCCTGAACAAGTGTTTCTATGTCTTGGAGAGTCTTGTTACGGTTGCGGAAACGGTCTTGTATGTTTTGGCTGTAATTATTCAGGCTGCTGTTAGCTGATGAGACGTTGACGATACGGCCATTCTTTCGCATAATGGGTAGAAAGGTCTGACACATCTAGCTAGTTGTGAGCCATTCGTTGCAAAATATATGTGGAATCAACAATTAGGAGTACCGCGAGCGTGCCCCGATAGTTTACATCTAGTGTCTCTTTTCGTTGCGCAGCTGTAATTTTCTCCTTGTAATAGTATACGCCGGCGTTGTTGATCAGAACGTCACAACCACCGTAATCTCTCTTGACCGCGATGGCTAGAGCATTGATGCTGTATCTATCGGTGAGGGACAGTTTGTCGTACTTGAGCTTAACGGCACCGAATGTGGGTTCGATGCCAAGATCTGCTCCACTGCGAGAAACAGCATATAGCACCAGCGGTTCTGAGGACTGTTTGGCGAGGGTCTGGCAGATGGCCAATCCAATGCCGCGATTCTGAACTTCTGTTAGCGAGGCTGCGGGGACACATGGAAGAGCTGCTCACTGCCCCTGTCACAATTGCAATTGTAGCGTTACTCATTGTTGCGGGCAGTGACTCAAGCAAGATGGTGAAGACAAGACAAATTTCTGTAAAGGTTTAGTTCTTTAGAGGGCCTATCGTTTGCCTCAGAGTCAGGACCTCAGACGTGTTTCCTTGGCTAAGCCTCTTCGGGTTACCCTTTTCCCCTTTTCCCCTAAGCCCCTTTGGGTTAGCGACCCTCTGGATGACATCGCAGCCTAAGGTAAGGTACCGCTATCGTACTTGGTAGTAAGCAAGATAGCTAATCCAAAGGGGATTAGCTGCCGCGGCTTATCCGGAAGGGTCTAGTGTAGCTACCCTGAAGGGGTTTAGTTGTATTTTACACGTCTGAGCCTCTGGTCCTGAGGGCGGCTGAAGCAACATATCGTTTAGTACTGCGGGCCGAGGCACACTTATCTCCGAGATGCGAAGTCTCATCAGCGCTCTAAGGAACTGATATGTATTTCAAGCATTCGTTCGAGGTCATAGGAGTTGTCATGCACAACGACGTGGAAGAAGATATAGTCTAGGCTTGCAAAGAAGCAAAGAATGCCTCCAATATTAGAGATGACGATACATCATAGAGGTTTAGATGGAAAAATTAGACTGCCGCTGTGTTGGATAAACATCAATGAAAGAGAAGAGATGTTCGAATCTGCATCGACTGTCTCCATGTTCAATAGCAGTGATGAGCAGCTCAACTTGTACGTGAAACTTGAGGGGGGGTTCTCGTTCGTAGCCAGTAGCGAAGATTGTCGGGAGCAGACGTTGATGCATCATCGAGGTTCGAGGGAAAAGGCTGCAGAAGCAAAGCTCTCCTTCTGATCAGCATCTGTGTCTTCGATTGCCCTTGTTCAGTGTGCTTGCAGGCTGCAGCAATACGGCGGAAGGGGTTGTAGGTGGAAGAGGTACACAGTAAAAGTGCTGGCACAAGCGGGACCTTTTCGTCTAACCTTATTCCGTGAGCTCGTGTTTACCTATTCTAAGGTACCTAGGTACCTTACCACGTGCTTACCCCGTGATGCAACACGCTAGTACCAGCTCACCACATCTGTTCACTCACCACATTTGGTCACTCACCATCGTTCAACCTTCTTCCTCTACGCCACCATGGAACCGCTCGGCATGCTCAACAAGGAGAAGCGGACAAAGCTCGCCGTTGTGGCTTATCGCCGTGCATTAGAAAACTTCGAAAAGCAGCCACATCCACGTGTGGAGAAACCCTCGATTCGCAAGATTGCTCGCCAATACCGCCTTGTGGATAGTACTCTTCGAAGACGCATTGGCGGTGCTCGATCTGACCGGTACTCCCGGAGCCAAAGGACGAAGCTGCATCCAAAGCAAGAGGAGGCTTTGGCTCGCTGGATCCTACAAATGGGAGCATGGGGCTGGCGTCCTCGTAGCAGTCACATCCGATTCATGGCTACGGAGTTGCTGCGGAAGAATGAAAGTGAGGATAAGTTAGGTAAGAACTGGGTACAGACATTCTTGTCTCGTCACCCGGAACTAGCTTCCATGTTCAGCCAGCCACGGGACAAAGAGTATCCGCTCAGGTACGACGAAGGAAAACTTACTAGCTGGTTCCAACTATATCTGGAGGTTCTCGAGCAGTACGGCTTTCAACCCGAAGATGTCTGGAATGTGGAAGAAAAAGGCTTTGCCATGGCGGCGCAAGGAGAGCTTAGGGTGATATGCTCAGAGTATGTACAGCGTGCTGAAAAAGAATGGGTCTCCCTTATCGAATGCGGATGTGCCGGCGGTGAGGTATTCAAGTCCTGGTTCATCTTTGGAGGCAAAGTACATCAGGATGCATGGATGACCGATATCCTTAAGTGATACCGTTGGCCATGGTTCTGCAAAGGGTAGCCAAAGGTTCAGTCAGTATGGCGGAGGCCCAAAGGCAGAGGTTATTATGAAAAGCCAACCAGGCTGAAATTGAAGGCTACTTTGCTTGGGGTTACAGTTCTGAGAACAACCATCGTTCTGGTATGCTGCTGGCGCCTCTAAAGCCGCAGCCAACACGCCAACGGATGAAGCATTCATGTTTGCCGGTCCATCGCAGAGGGTCTAGCGCGCCTCGAAAATCCGGTACAGATTAGGTGTAGATATTGGCTTCGAATCGCTTGGACATCTCGCTCCTGGCGCATCAATCACCCGTGATTTCAACGCCACGGACAGCCATGCAACTGTTTGTTTCAAGAATGCAGATCTAGAAGTATAATACTTGGGGCGCCAAACACAAACGACACGGCTACCCAAGGCATTCGATTTACTTCGTCTTCGTGGCCGAGTCATTACTTTCATACTCTATCTTCGTGTGATGTCACTCATCAAGGGCCACAGCAAGATTTGCAAAAGTCCATTGCTAGTCCAGAGATGCTATTGTAAAGGCAAAAAAAGTGAGGAGTATTATCCGAAAGTCCAAGAGCTCGACCTCGGAACTAGCCAATAGGGTCAACATGCCAGGCGGACCCGGCAACTTCGAGTTTTTCTATTACTGGCTCGAAAGTTAAAAAAAGGCTGCAGGGCGAGCTGACGGGGAAACGAGAAAAAGCAACTGTTTAGGATACAGATGATCCTTCCTAGCTCAACGTCCAGCGCTAAATCTACCAACCAAACACGCCGTCTTGATCCATGTTCATATCGCTAAAGCACCAGGTTCGAAATCGGCTGGCGGAGAGGGTGGACGCAGTACATGCAGCATATATAATCGACTAGTATCAACTCATGTAAAGGATGTCTACCCATCTACTTATCACATCAACCCTTCTTCCTCCCCTCCTCCCCTCCTCCCCTCCTCTCCCCACCATCTCTCCTTCTCCCCTCACCCCCCCTTCCCCTCCACTACCCCAACCTAACCCCCAACACCGTCCTCCATCCCCACCCAACCACCCAACCATCCCCCACCAAACCCCCACCTCACCGTACTATTCTTCTCCCCCAAAGTACAAATTGCAAATCAGGAAACCGATCATTGCCAAGTGAGTGAATGAATCACTGATAGATTGATAACAAGAAGAAAAAAAGAAGACGCAAAGAGAAATAAATATGCTCATATCTGACAAATACAAATAGTCAACAATGTTTTTATTACATCACGATAATTGTTTATACATATAGAAGCTTGCAATTAATCATTTTACCTCGACATATGTACTGGGTAACAACTAATATTAATCTGAATGACAATTTTCTTTTCTTTTCTTTTCCTTTCTTTTTTTTTTTTTAGGCTCGTCTGCGCTTTCATTTTTGTTGTTGTGGAAATAGTGCTTTTTTTTTTCTTTTTTTTTTCTTCGTTTTATTTTCTCACTTTTTACAATTTGCTTCTTTGAACTTTTTTTTTTATAATTTACTGTTTTACAGCACTTCTCACATCTTCTCACTCTCTATTCTTTCACATCTTCTCATCTCATCTCATAATTCATTTCATCTCATCTCATTGCAGCATTCATCAAAAAGTCACACACTTCTCATTTCTCATCCCTCATCCCCCATCCCCCATCCCTCATCCCTCATCCCCCCATCCCATCCCCATCCCCCATCCCTCATCCCCCCATTCTCATCCCCCCCCTAATCCCTCATCCTCTCATCCCCATCCCTCATCCCTCATCCCCTCACCCCTCACCCCTCACCCCTATCCCTCATCCCCCGTCATCCCCCATCCCCCATCCCTCAC
>JAABUU010002869.1_pt1 | contig 23440 bp, 17 predicted proteins | sample 5559301 | NCBI WGS metagenome assembly JAABUU01 (sample SAMN10711884, study PRJNA513360) | rock metagenome | isolation source: Antarctica rocks | place: Antarctica: Victoria Land, Richard Nunatak white | reverse complement strand
CGGGTGGTGTTTACCTGCTCTTGGGTCATGCTGCCGTGGAGTTCGGCGGCTTTGAGGCCGAAGAGGCTGAAGATGACGCGCACGCGGTGGACTTCGCGTTTCTGGCGGAAGAAGACGATGACTTTGTCGGTGTAGACGGTCTCGCAGAGGAGGATCAGGTATGCGAGTCGCTTGTCTTCTCGTCCGGGCCGGAGTCGGACGAACTCTTGGACCAGGTTGCCGACGGTCTGCTTTCTTGCGTCTACCAGCAGCCGCACGGGCCGATTGAGGCCGACACGGATGAGTTTGTCGACCGTGTCCGTCATGGTCGCGGAGAAAAGCATCGTCTGTCTGGACTTGGGGATCGTCGTCAGGATCTCGTTCAGCTCGTCCGCAAACCCGTCTTCCAGCATCCGGTCCGCCTCGTCCAGCACGAGGATCTCCAAGGTGTCGACGGTGAAACTGGCCGAGTTGCGCATGTGGTCGATGAAACGCCCGGGGGTGGCGATGATCACGTCTGGTCTTGACTTCAACACGTTCTCCTGCTCCCGTAGACTGAAGCCACCGACAAGCTGGCAGAACGTAACATCGGTAAAACTGGCGAGCTTCTTCGCGACGTTGAAACACTGAACGGCTAATTCTCTCGTGGGCATTAATATGGCGACGCGGCTCGTGGGAACTTTCTTCGGCCGATACAGTAGGCGCTCCAAGATCGGAATGATGAAAGCGGCTGTTTTGCCAGAACCAGTCACAGCCCCTCCAACGACATCTTTCCCAAGCAGAGCGAGGGGTATGGTTTTAGATTGGATAGGTGTAGGTTCAGAGAAGCCGACAGAGGCAAGACCACGAAGGATCGGCCTAGAAAGAGACATATTCTGAAAAGAATTTGGTGACATCTTCTTGGATTGGCTAGGAACGGTAGGCTCATCAGGGGCGAAGAAAGCTTCTCGGCGTGCCAGTTCTGCGGGACCAACAATCTCATCTTCGGAGTCCATGTCTGAGGGGACGTCATCCGGATGCGGTACCGGCGAGGCAACAGATTCAGCCTCCGACGACTCTCCGTTAGATTCTTCATCATCGTCACTGCCGTGGATCTCTCGGCCTTCCAAAGCGCTGTCATCCTCATCCGAGCCAGTAACACCCATACCGAATCCATCAGGGGCAAAGAGTTCGTCATCGTCCTCGTTGAAGTCTGCCGTAGCTTCTATCCCATCACCCTTGATCGCTTGATCCGTTCCGGCACGCTCCCCAGCATCACCATCCGCCGTAGACTTCTCCGTACGTCTTTTCTGCCGACGTGCAATGATGTCCTCGACATCCACAGCTTTCTTTTCACCACTCTTACCCTGTTCACGGGCCGAGTCACCAAGTCCCCAACCGTCAAAGTCCTCGACTACACCAGTGTCCACGTCGCCGATTTGAAACTCGAAATCAGAGTCCATAGCTCCATCGTCTTCGCCCTTCGCTGCCCACGACAATTCGTCCTCAGGGTTCGACTCATCTCCCGCTTGAGTCTTTGCTGAGCCTCGCTTTGCCTTCTTCGCTTTGGAAGTGGTCCCGTCTTTTGCGCGGTCCTCTCCTCTTGTGTCCTGGGCATCTCGCTTTCGCTTGGTACCGTTCTTGGTTGGGGGTGCGGATTGGGATGGCTCTTCGTCTCCCTCCAAATTCGATGGACTTACGTCGTCGTTGTCGGAGATTGTCAATATGAAGTCATTGTCATCGTCCATGTCTGCATGCATTGGGACGGCCATGTTGCTATCTGCCCTGTGAGATTGGCTTGACTTTACCCAAAGTTGAGCTGCATCAGTTGTAGAAAATACTCGGCATATCGTTCTGCCGGGCGGTGAGTGCCTTAGCGTAGGTTCGCATCTGGGAATGTTACCCTAAACCACTTCGTTGTTTCTGTCATGAATGTAGACTTAGTTACGAAGAATCATCCTCTCCATGCCACCTCTGTATGCTCGATACTTGGTGTAACTACAATGGTATACGGAGGCTTCAATACCTTCTCCTATAAATTATTATGCGTCCTCTGTATATGACAGGAAACTTCCTCTGCTTGCCCGATATCCACACATTCATTGAACTTCCTCAATCACATTCTCGAGTACTGTGAAGTGAATATTCTGTGTTGTTTTGCGATCTGTTTTTCCTCTCCCCTCAAGTCCTCCCCAACAGGCAACTTTCCACTCTAGACCCTCTTCTCCACCCGATAACTATCAAACGTCACTCCCAACTCCCACAAAACCGGAGCTCAAATACAAGTCTCCAAGATCCATAGCCATCGCACCGAACACGATCCTCATTCTCTATCCCACAGTCCAACATAGTATCTTCAGCTTGACTCCCCACGCGTCGCTATCCCATCGCCCGCTCCCCCTTTCCACCGATGTTCTCAGAGAGTATTCAATCTGCTTAGCTTTACCGTCCATCATCACTGCAGCCCACCGCCAGTTAACTGTTCTACGTAGAACCCAGCGAACTTCGCAGGCTCAACGTCTTAGCCGAGGGAGAACGAAAACGCAATGGTGGCGAACTGGGAAGGGGGGATTTAATGATTCGGGGCGGTTCAGGGGGTGGGGGAGTGGGAATGGGAGGAGGTCTCTTTAATTTGCTACTGGTTATGGCGCGGTGGCTGAGGTGTTGACGAGGACTTGTGCATGTACGAGTAGAGAATATAAACAAGTAGTTCACATTGACAGGAAAGCCAGGCTTCAGTAAATACGGCTTCGATTCTACTGGCTACGCTACGAGTAACTGACAATCTGTCCTCTCTTCCCTCGTAACGTGAGAATCGTGCAATACACATCCTCTGCGTGTTCTCCAAGTGTACTGCACTATCCAGATCCATCGACCTGTCTACTCCAGCTTGTATGCTGCTCTGCCGCTGTGTCCAGATGCATAATCAGGCTTGGTGATTCGTTCCCTTTTCGTTCGTATGTCCCTTCGTTCAGACCGCTATGTCATATCACTATCGCCTTCTGCTTTGTAAAATCCTTCACATCCCACATCCGGGTCCGATGGTCACGCCGGTCTGTTTCATGAGATAGGCAAAGTTGAGGCTAGATAGAGTCAGTCATAATACCGAACCCGGAGCTGAGATAAACGGCGTGGAGTAGAAAACTTACAACTTATCCTTCTTGTACCCGATTTTGGGCAACGTGGCTACAAGGTCGAAGTCCCACTCGGCCAACCATTTCTTCTGCCACTGAAAGTCTTTATCGTCATTCGGGTCATATGGGATAGTCGCCAAGATCCTGCCGACGATCCGCCTGCCTCCCTGTTCGTAATCGAGCGTGTTCTCTGCGAAGAACTCGGTGCCGCTGCGCGACATGTGTTGCGGATCGAGCGCGGTGAGGAGGCGATCGACCAAGGTTTTACCAATACCGACTCTCTTATGTTGGTGGTGCACAAAGACTTGCATCTCAACGGCATACTTGAAGGCGTCGAACTGGCCCGCGAAGAGGTCGGCGAAGCCGAAGCCGACGATGATCTCGCGGTAATTGGTGTAACGGCGATTGTTGCGATTGTTACGATTGTTCTTCGTGACTGCGACCAGGAAAGGAAGCTTACAATCATCGACATCTTGCATTCGATTCTGCCATGCTGCGCGATCCAAGACCTCTCTCTCGGGGGCAACGACGGTGTTGGAGATGTACCAGGTGTAGATGTCTTTGATTTGGTTAAGGTCACCGACGTGGGCGGGGCGAATGAAGATGTTCGCCTTCGGGACGTTTAGGTTTGGAGGGGGGACATATGTCTCGCGATGAGCCTTGTTGGCAGCACGCATTGCTTTCCGATCGGCCTTCAGCTCTTTTTCCTTGACCTCGACTTTGGCGGTATAGGCAATCATAGAAGCAGTGGACGTTTGTTCCAGCTTTGTAGGAGTGTAATCGTCTTCCGGATACAACCGAGTATCGCCCTGATCTTCCTCTTGGATGATCTCCCAGGCTTTCTCGGTACCGGTGCCTAGTGAGACACCTTCCAGAAAACCTCTCTGGTTCACATCAACCATGGAGACTGCTTTGGCTGACTCTTCTTCAACCCATTTGTGTACAGACGCTGCAAATTTGGCGCTGACGTTATTGAAAGATGGTCGAGCATCCCACTCGACAGGAGCGGGCATCCAATTGCCATCCCAGTCTTGGAGCTTTAGCCCATCGTCGTCATCCTCCATTTCACGCTTTTCTCCGTCAGTACCGCCGAAAACCGAGTTGTTTGACCATCTGGCCTTCCTATCGTCCCAGATGAAGTCAACCGGAGGTTGCTTTCCAGTTAATTTGGCTTTCGCGAACGGCGATGGGCGCCGAGTAACTGGTTGTTTGGACGGACCAGCATAAGGAGACGCACCAGGAGAGCCAGCCGAGTTTTTGGTGATCATGGACTTCTGAGGCGTTCGAGGATGGGGGCTGCGGCTTGTTGCACGAGGTTTCTTAGTACTCTGAGCCACGTTCTCGTCATGATTACCACGAGCAACTGCGTCACGGGGACCAGTTGCATTTCCATCCACTGGTGTCCCTTTCGAGGGTCCTGGTGGGGTTTGGAAGCTTGCACTGTCTTGCCTTGCAACAAACTCAACATTTGCTTTCTCAACAACCTCTTGCACAGTAGACACGACTGTAGGCGCAAGGGTAACCTCATCGCGACCGGCTTCGTTGGTCCTCGGGACGTTCTGTGGTGTATGGACACTAGCCTCAGGACTGGGAGGCTTTCCAGCTGAGGTGGAGCTGACCTTTTCAGTATCACCATGAGTCTTACCAGCACCTTCTGCCGTGCCAGTCGCTGGCTCTGTGACCGTCTTCTGGTCTTTTGAGTCGCTAACAGGTTCGGGCATGGATTCCTGCCTGACGCTGGGACTAATGGGCGTTTGGTTGAGGTTCAGTGAGATCTCCCTCAAGGGAGGCGGATTGGAGTGCTCGTTAGCAGCAGGTTGTACCTCAGCCTCTTGGTCAGGTGTTCTCATATGAGGCGGGATATAGTTCCCTTCTGCATCGTATGCTCGTTTGAGAGGTGAAGATGGTTTGGTGGTACGTTGTGGGACGGTCGTATGATGCTTGGGTGTAGTCTCTTGTTGCGGGGTATTAGTAGAGCTCACTTGGACGTTTGATGAAGCCAGAGACGGTGAGGTAGAGGTTTGCGTGTAAATGCCGGCTGCAGAGGGTTCGGGCTTAATGAAAGGGTGTACAGGCTTCACGCCCACATCGGTACCACCAGATGCAACAAGCGTATTTGGACTCGCAATCCGATGGTTGTGCATGTTTGGTGTAGTCCTTCGTGTCGTAGGATCAGTAGTCGAGTTTGTGTTCTGGTACCAGCTAAGCTGACTATCGGTATTATCGTTTGTAGCGACCGGGAATTGACCAGTTGACGCGCTTGCGGAGTCGACGTGAACAGGATCGGCCTCGGGTTTAGATGCATCCATCGTCACAAATTGCGCCTGTGGACTATCCGCGACTGAGCGATGCGGCTGAAATGCCCGTTGGCGATTGGTGTCTGATGGAGAAAGGTAATCGCCTTTACGTGTTGGTTCTGGAAACGCGTTAGGATTTTCGGAATTCTCATTCTTAGGACGCGTTCCTGCTTGAAGTTGAGAAGTGCTCTTGCGAAGGCCGTCAATGGAGCTTACCTCTCAAGTTCGCCCGGCGATTGCCTTGTGGACGGGTGGGTTGGGTGTTGGAGTTCATGGTCCGGAGTAGAGCTTCTATTTGAGCTAGTTGGTTTTTGGGTCGACGCATTCGCTGCTGTGCTTCTTCTGCTCCTGCAGGAGCCGACGCGACCTGTTCGTCGAGTGAGTCGCCACCATGGCAATTTGGCGTCATCCCCACCTTTCCAGACGATTCACTCGTCTCGTCTCCCTCGTCTCGAGGGTTTGCACCGGGCAAGGAATGCTATCGCTTAGTGTTAGCACCAGGGTTCGAGCCCGGCCTTGACACATGTAAGGTACACGGTACAATCATTTGTTTCAAATCGAGGAAGAGGGGGAAGGAGAGGGAGAGGGGAGCGAAGACGTCATCAGCACTTACCCCTTCGGCATCCTTGGCGGCGAGCTCAGCGAGCTCCAGGGCTTCAGGAGAGAAACATCATGTATTAGTGCCCCAGGTTATTTCGCACGTCTTGCTGTCTTGGCTAATCAGGTATTGCTTACCAGTCTTGGGAGGCTCCTCAGCCGCCTGAGGGCTCCCGGCTTGGTCTTGGGCTTTCGCCCCTTTGTTTGCGGCATTGCGCCGATGCATGCGGCGCTTTGCGTTGCCTTTTTGGCTCTTCTTCTTGCCCTTTTCAGGGTAAGAAGTGTCCCCCAGGGTTGGGTGGAGCCCGCATTGCATTCGCAATTTGGGTAGGGCGACGTAAGGGGCGTTCCAAGACATGTCAATGGTTGTGGTTGACATGGTGTTGTGGTTGAAACGGTGTCGTGGTTGAGGAAACGTGAATGCGGAGGATGTTGTGACAGCGATTAGGGGCGCGTCAGGGTTCGGGCACGCTTTCCCCATTCACTCCGATTTAGTATTTAGTTGACGACGAGTAAGCGCGATCGACCTTCACTGGAAGCAGCGAGGCGAGCTGCTCGTTACCGTACACCTCAAAGAAGGCACATTTCAGTTTTACAGTGAAAAAGAAGCTGGCTCATCAACAAATCCAGGAGGATGTTGTCAATTCTGCGGAAAGCACGTCTGAAGGACAAGGAGATGCGAATACTGATGCTGTGAGTCAACTTCAGTTGGCAGGAGCAGATCACGCTAAGGTCGATCAGAGGCTTGGACAACGCGGGCAAGACGACAATAGTGAAGAGGATCATGAATGAAGATGTCAATAAAGTCAGTCCAACCCTCGGGTTCATCATCAAGACCATCGATTATGACGGGTGAGCAATTGAGTATCCCACATTCACTGTATAGTTCTGACAATTGAAAGTTACAAACTTAACATCTGTATTGTAATCCTACTTACACTCTCCCTAAGCTGAAGGCTGATCGCCTCAATGCAAAGGGGATGTAGGTGGACAGAAAACCCTACGGTCGTATTGGAAGAATTACTTCGAGAAGACGGATGCCCTGATCTGGGTGGTAGACGCAACCGACCGTCTACGGATCGACGATTGTAGGGAGGAACTGGCAGGCTTGTTGCTTGAGGAAGTAGGTCGGAGACTCGGAACTCAGTCGCCCGTTACTGATGGAGTCGTTTGCGTTCCTAGCGACTTCTGGGAGCCAGCCTCCTCGTCTTCTCAAACAAGGTCGACGTTGCTGGAGGCATGACTGATCAGGAGATTCGAGAAGTACGAACTCACATTCGCCTCCCCATGTAAGGTGCGAATTGGAGCACTGACAGACCGCTCGAGCAGGGTCTGCAGCTCGATGCCATTAAAACGCATAAGTGGACAATCATCAGATGTAGTGCGATCACAGGAGAAAAATTGACCGCCGGTCTTGAGTGGGTCGTTCAAGATGCCAAGGACAGGCTGTTCCTGTATTAGAGGATGTAAGGTGATGGGCATTGCAGTATGAGTGCGGAGTCCTGCTTGACTCGGTGGTAGGCAGCTATGACTGGACCTGCGGTGCTCGCTGGCGTCGGTCACTGCTCAGATTACCGACGACCAAAAGAGCCTAGCGTCGACAGGGAAGCGCGTCTAAGTTTGTACGACCAGGTCACAACAAACAGGCCTCACAGAGAGGATTCGATTGCAGGATCTTTAGGGTTGACCTCAATTCTTGGAAGACTGAATTGAATAATACAAAGCTGCTACCGATTGATAAGGGTTTGTTGAATACTACATAAAAATATGAATGGCTTGCAAGACAGACATCTCTCTTTCTTTAAAAATAGAAATTAGAGAACAGAAAGATCTACCGAGTCCCGTGTCAAGTTTCCAGCTCTGCCTCTAAAATATATGTACAGTAGAAGTTACGTGCTTGTAGATCCCTTGTCGACGGCAATAATCGACCCCGCGTAGCCCCTTATAAAACCGTGACCGCGGGCGCGTCCCCCTTTCCTAATCCGACATGGACACTTCTGCTGGTTCTGAAGATGTTAACGACTTCTTGCTGCGCATCCGTGAGCTCGGCGACAGGAGAGACAAGGAGGACGAGGAGCGCACCAAGAAGTTAGAGGAAGAAATCCTACAAGGTCGCAAGGAGAGGCAGGCTCGGAGAGCTGGTCAGTGCACTTGGTAGTCAACAGACTTGAAAATTATCATCGAGTATCTCACGAACTTTCTGTGGTGCTAATTGCTCTATCTGAGCAGAGCGCGCCAGGTCCATTTCACCAACAAAAGACTCTCCTTCGAACGCCGGCACACCAGACTCGATAAGATCACTCACAGACACTCCTACCCATGACAAGGTCACCTCGGCAATGAGTCTCCCTCCACCATCGACTCTGCAGGCTGCAGAGGTCAGCGGCGCATTGGAGCGCTTGAGCGGCACGCCGTCAAAAGGTGACAATCTTCGTATGACCGATAAAGTGTCTCACGACCTACCCCACGCGAAGACACATTCTACGATCAGCTCAAGGTCGTCACCGAGCAATGCAATGGCACCATCTCGTGCTGGAACGCTTGCATGGCAACAACGTCCGAACTCTCGTGGCTCGACAAGCGCTCGCAGTCGTCCATTGTCCATGGTAGCTGCAGAAAACAACGTGGCGAGGTCACCAAGAGCCACACCAGAGCCAACGGCCAAGGATGATGCGGAGATTTCAAGGAGCCAGATCGCGCAAGCTCTCGGCTCAAAAGATCCTGCGTGGTTCAGGCAAACGGCAGATCGAGGGAAGGGGTCACCCGCTTATAGGCAGGATCAGGAGGATACAGTGTCGGATACTACTTCGATGAGTGGTAGTGTGCGTTTACCAGGACTCTATCGATCCTCTCCTATGGATTCCAGCAGAGAAGAGAGTCCGATGGCTGAGAGCGTGCGGTCCACATCACCTTCTGCCGAAAGCTCTGAACGCCATGGAAGTGAATGGAGCCACAAGTATTCGAGCAATGCATCCACCCTGTCGAGGAGTGGCATTCGGTCCCCATTGCCAGTCTCTAGTGCTCAGATATTTGAGCCCCCTTTATCTGAGTCAGCTTCTTCAGCTGACAATGAGCAACGAGGACTAAGTCATACATTAGCCATGTCCCCCTCTCAAGGCCGTATCTCGCCAGAGAAAATGGAACGCCCCCTTTCACCAACAAAAGGTCTAGGGGGCTTTGTACAAAGCGCGATGCTAAAGCGTTCAGATAGCGTCAACAAAAGATGGAGCGCACAAGCAGGTCCTGGGCTCAGTAGAGGCAACTCGACTGCAAGCAACTTTAGTGGGCGTGGAGGCTCAGGCAATACCATGGCCGGTTTGGCAGGGTCTATGAGTCCACCGAAAGAAGCGTGGGCCAGCAGTAGTAGTCGTGAAGCTTCCCCATTGTCGACCTCTCGGCCTGGATCAAGTTACAGCAACACTACACTTATTCAAGGGGCACAAGACAACGCGAGATCGGAGGCCTCAGAATCATTTCGGGAAAGGTTCGGCTCGCTTTCTGATGATGTCTTTGCTAAGCCTGCAATACCACATCACGTTCGCTCGCGGTCCGTTGCCCCCACAGGACAAAACGACGGAGACGTCGCGCAACAGGTAGCAACACCGCCCACGAGTCCTTCGAAGACCATGGATCCTAGGCGATGGAGTCCAACTAAGGCAAGTTGGCTGGAGAGCGCCATCAACAAACCAGATTCGCCTAAACCGAAGGCAGCACCGCCGCAGCAGCCTAGCTGGATGGTTGAGATCAATAAAGTGAAGCAACAGCGTGGCAGTGTCGACCTTGGCAAAGGTTCAGTGCATAAAGAAGCCAAGCCCGAGGCGCTTCTGCGTTCACCACCCCTAGGTGGTACCCTCAATCCTTCAAGTGCTGTAGGACGGTCCAACGGTTTCGGCTCAAATACAGTACAGAACAGCGGACCAAAGGGCAAGGATATCGTTGAGCAGAGTGTAAAGCTCGGGGAGCAGCCGTTTCAGTCAAACCCTTCTATTCCATCTTCTCCAAAACCCTCGCAATCTCCACCCAACCATTCCACGCCACTAACACAAGAGCTCAATATTGCGGCAGTCGACAAAGAATCTTTGAAAGATGTACAGGCAGTGCATGATACTGCTTCCGACAATTTACAGTCAGCGCAGACAGTGAAGCCTACTGGCTCAAGCGCTAAGCCGAAACCCGAAACTCCTCCAAAGAAAGATTTCAGAGCGGTTCTGAAGCCGCGTCAAGTCTCAGGTGAGGAACGGGCGAAAGAGGAGCCCGAGTTCAAGAACGTATTTGGCAAGCTCAAGCGTACGCAGACGAAGAACTACGTGGCGCCTGATGAACTTAAAAGTAATATCCTGCGGGGTAAGGCTGGTCTCGCAATCACAGGCGGTCCGAAGAAGACAGAGCGCGTGGATGAGCTGAAGGAGAGCATCTTGAAGAAAAAAGAGGAGATGAAAGCTGGGGGTCCTTCTACTATGGTCAGGAAGACAAGTGGAAACAATGTTACAAAACCCCATGACCCACCCGCACCTGAAGCTATCATGAAAAAGAACGCTCTGATAAGATCAGAGGGTAACCTGAGCAACGGCAGTAGTGGAAGCAGAAGCAGTGATCGCGGCCCTATCATTCCGGAGGCAATCTCGAAACAGAAGATCTTACGGGAGAAGCCAAAGGCTATGCCACCAGAAAGTCAACCTCTTGGGACAAAGGGATTGCGAACCAAGGATCCTGCTGAGAGGGGCAAACTGGCGGATCGGTTCAACCCTGCTTTGGCAGAATTGATTTCACGGGTTCCATCTCCTTTAGCTGCCGCTTCTGTGGTGCCAAAGAAGGAGGGGCCAATTCAATCCAATGAGTCGGGTGCGGTAGAATTGGACTCGACTGGCGACCTGAACGAAGGGCAGCTGGTCCACATGACCAAGGCAAGGGCTCGCGGTCCAAAACGGCGTCTGCCAACTGCAAGTACAGCATCGTCGAAGGGCACTGTGTCTGAACCCTCCTTAACATCTACGCCACAAGCTCGACCGCCTGATATGAAGGAAAACTCGAAACCTTCCTCAGCACGTTCACCGTCGACCTCTATGACACATGGTCGACCGTTGGTGGGCCTAGTCAATAACAGTGACAGATCGCCTCATATAGGTCCCGACAAACCGTACACTCCACCCAAGAAACCACACATAGCAGAAATGGCTTCAAAATCCCCGAAGTCACCAAAATCACCAAAGTCATTGAAATCTCCGCAAATACCAAACGTGTCCGAGTCTCTCTCCAATTGCGCGCAAACCACAGTTACGGACACCTTCACTCCAACGGGACAAAAGCCTATGTTAGTGGCCAAGGACATGGAGCAAGATCCAGCCAAGAGAGAAACCAACTTGGATAAAATTTTACAACCATCTTCCTCGCAGACTGGCGATATTCTTCAGAGTCGGCAACGCCAGGTGTCTCAGTCAATGCAACACAATCAGCCGCAACACAGCGCAGATGAAGATGAAGATGACGGAGCTACTGTGTCGGTGAAGAGTGCCGCAGCCCTTTGGGGTCAATCCACAACCTCACCATCAAAGGAAACACGCTCTAGATCACCTATCAAGCTGCCGACGAGAAAGGATGAGGAAAGAGCTTTGGAGGAGGCTGGTCTGCATGCTGTACCTATAGAAGAAAAAGAACCGATTGGTCTAGGCCTTCAACCATTCAAAAATGACCCGCAGACTCCAAAGCCGTTCCATAGACCGCTTCCTTCGCCACCCATACAGTCCCCGCGGTCGCCTCCAATCCCCGAAAAGAAGCCACAGTACACCGCAAACAAGGTGTTCTCTAATGGCACTGCGAAAGTGGAAACATTCGCAAGATCACCCAGGCCTCAAATGTCAGAAGCATCGAAGCTCCTGTCCGAGTTCTTTGACCAGCCGCTTACGCGGGACGGCAAAGTCGATGTCAATGCTCATGCGATCTTATCATCAAGGTCACAGGAGTCAGAAAAGATCAAGACATTACGAAAGCAGATATGGGAAATCACAGGTGACGGCAAGAGGTTGCCCATACCGTCTCACCAAGAACATATACTCTTCGAGGATTCGATGTACCTATGCACCCACGTCTTCGGAGCCGCAAATGGCGCGCGTGTCACCGAAACATACCTCTGGGCCGGTGACGGCGTATCCCCGTCCGCCGTTCAAGACGCCCAGCTGTTCAGTCGGAAAGTGGCAAAGGAGCAAAACGGGAAATTCATCATCCTCAGACAAGGCAAGGAAACTGCAACCTTCTTCCAAGCCCTCGGCGGCATCGTCATCACCAGGCGCGGCTCGAGCAGCCGCGCCGATTCCTCCGCACTATACATGCTCTGCGGCCGTCGACACGTCGGCCAGATCGCGTTTGACGAGGTTCCAATGACGCCCCAGAGCCTCTGCTCCGGCTTTCCGTACATCATCTCTGCCAAGTTCGGCAAGCTCTACCTCTGGAAAGGCAAAGGCAGCTCGGCGGACGAGCTTGGCTGCGCCCGGCTCATCGGCATGGATCTGGGCCTCACCGGCGAGATCGAAGAGGTGGACGAAGGCCACGAACCGCAATCGTTTTTCGACGCTTTCCCCGCGAGCTCCGCCAAATCGATCCCGAAATCGGCGGATCATTGGCGTCTGAAGCCCAGTTTCGAAAATTACCGTTGCCGCCTCTTCTCCATCGAGCACGAAACCCGACAGAAAGCAAGCTCGCCCTTCTGGGGCCGGCGTGGCTCCGCGCCTCTGGACGACCCGAAACCAACCGCACAGATACGGGAGGTCGCGCCTTTCTGCCAGGCGGACCTCGAGGCCGGCGGGATCTTTGTCCTGGACGCTTTCTTCGAGATCTATATGTGAGAGGCCTTTCCTCCCTCTAATTCCCACTCCTACTGGAGTGTACGCAGAACGTAACCCCATTGCTGACCGTTTGTGGTAATCGCAGCATCGTCAGCCACCACGCGGGCTCCAAAGCCGCCGAGTTCCAAACGGCCCTCCTCTTCGCGCAGGAATACGGCATCTTGGCCGCCTCGCTCGAGGACCGACCTTTTGTGCCCGCCGGCTCCGTCGTGCTTCGTGGTGCGCCGAGGGATTTGAGGGCTGTTTTTCGGAAGTGGGATGATGGGATGGAGGCAGGGCAGCAGGGGGGGACGGAGGGTGAGAAGGTCCTTGGCTTGAGTGCGGCGCTGGAGGCGCTGGGGGCCTGAGATGCTTATTTCTGTACTTGGGATGGGCGAAGGAGATAGGGAAAGGGGAGGGAGGGATGGTTCGTGTATATATTTAAGGTTGGGGGAGTATGTGGTGGATGGAAGGGAGGGGAAGGGAAGGGGGATGGGATGGTGCTTGCTTGATGTTTGTGTTTGTACGTAGGGGTATTGGGTAGGTGTATGGTTATCTTGTATAGACAGTCGGTATGCTCTGGGTTTGTCTATACGGGGAGAATTATGGTAAGTGCCTTCTAGCATACATCTGCACATTCTCTTTCAAAATAAAGAAGCAATATTAGATCATCAGGAATATTATTGCTACTCATTACACACGAACACGGTAATGAACGTCTAGAGATTGACACGTGGTGTTGATACCATAGGTAAGGTAGTGATGGAGCAGGCCCCACGTTTCCCTTCAACTTAACGCCGCAGTGTGGTCTAGAACACGCACGATGGTCACACCTCAGTTCTGAATCTACTACCCCGTTCACACGTCACGATCTCGCTACCTTACGTGGGATCGAATTTGGGAAATCTCATTCTGGGTATCTTTCTAGGGACTCGATGTGCCGGTACAAGAGCTGTAAAAAAAGAAAACAAGATGCGTCGTCTGCGCCGAATATTGAGATCAAAAACGTGGACAGACACCCACCGAATGCGAAAGAAACCGCCAGCTCGACCCTCTCCTCGTCATACGTGAGGGTGGAATGCTTTCCCTTCTGATGTCCCGCTAACTCCTATCTAGAAACGTCCAGGGCATCTCCTAACTTCCGCCTCATTCCCCGTCTGCTCGACACTAGCCTCTACGGGTATCTCGAGTACGCTGGTGGTGGCGTGGGTGGGCTCATCGAAGACTCTTGCTCAAAAAGAGCATCTTCCGGCTCCTCCACGATTGCAGGACTCGACTCTCGAGGAAGCCCATCACTCCCATCACCCTCCCGTTCATGATAAATCTTATCATCCCCTTCCGCCGGGTCCGCGACATGCGTGAGGATAACATACTTCATAGCCTTCGTGAGATCGACACGGAACCGATCGTTCCTCTCCGCAAGGCCCAAATACTCCTTACACGTCCCATCATCCTCCTCCGGATCGCAAGAGATGATGAAATGGGCCACCATCCTCGCCATCAGCAGCCGAATAGGCGAGTTGCGCTCCGTCTTGCGGTAGATGTCCTCGATATTGGCGGCCTCGGGGATGGCGCAGGTCATGTTGCTGATGTGGCGGAGATGGTCGATGGCCAAGTTGCGCAGCGGGACGGCGCCGAGCTCGAGGCCGAGAAAGTAGAGGTCGAGCATGGGGACGGAGTGGGGGAGCTCGTCGGCGATGGTGTAGGTGAGTTCGTCGTGGTAGAGCCATTGGGCGAAGAGCTCCAGGCAGTCTGCGGACCACGCCTTCATGGGGAGGACTTCGATTTCGTAGCGCAGGAGGGGTGCGAGGAGGGGGATGTTGTGGCAGAGGAGTTTGGTGTGGACGGTGAGCGAGTAGCCGGGGGTTCCGCTTTGGATGCGGATGAGTGGGCTTTGGAGGAGACTGTATGTGGAGACTGGTTAGAGCTCGGTGTATTAATCTGTTTGGTTGGTGTAGATGTACCTTCCGAACGATGGGGACGCAGCCATTGGAAGCGCTGAGAAAGAGAAGCGAGTGAACAGAGTCTTTTGGTTTGAAGAAGTTGTATGAGTCTGTGTCCTTGATTCTTTTACAAGAGAGAGAGAACAGAATCTACTAGAAAACTCGGAGGCGGGTCTTTCTATAGAGAAATCAATTCACATCCAGCCCAAGCTACTAAGCTCTGTGAAGTGATAGCTGGTATCAGAATCACAACCGCTTTTGGCTTGGTTCGATAGCATGGGTACAATAGGGTGCCAACAATGATTCGACCAGGAAACTATGAATACAATAAGCAGACAGACTACATGGTCCAACGTTGCAACATAAACCGGAGCTCAGGCACATCACTGCATTTGAGCGCTCACGACAAAAGAAGACAACTGTCGATTAGGGCCAATATCTTGTCTTTATCACGTGTGACATGTGCCCAAGGTCATAGGAGACAGCAACATTATCATCATTGCGTTATATCCTGCTATCCGCCAAAACAATGCCAGAATTGGAGTCTGCGTTGAAGCAAGCAACTCATAGTAACTTAGAACCCCGAGCAAAGCAAAGGAATGACCGAATCGAGGAAAGGAGAGCGTGCGGTGCTTAGTCATCAAGAAGGAGAAACAATAAACCGTAGCGTCTGTCACGGGGCGGAAGCATCAAGTCAAGAGATGGTACTAACCGCAATCGGAACTGTCGAGGTGTCTTTTCAGTTGAAGCAATAATAATGGTGCGGCATACTCGACTCTCGCTTTGATAGCCACAATTCTTTCTCACCTGTCACTTGATTCCCTGGATGTGTGATCATCGAAATTCTCCCAGACTGCAACGATACAAAGATACAAGGGCAGGTTGAAGTGCACAGCGGTGAAAGCCTGCGTACGCCTTTGCGGCTCTCAGTATGTCTACGGACTACAATTACGACGAACAGGTAGGGCTGCTTGTTGGTTGCTACGTGAAATCTACTAAGCTCCTTCTAGGGCCAATTCTTCCCGTACTTCATCCTTACGGTGACAGGCTTGGTCACGCTTCCCCTAACGTACTCACTCTTGAGACCTAGTAAAGGTTCGTTGGACGGATATTTGACTCTCCCAGTTGTTACCCGCCTTGAGCTGACATTACTCAAGAGCTTGAGAACACTGCGCCACGGATACAGTCCGACTTCAAGCCTGAACATGAGGATCTTATCGAGGGCCAGAAGCGCAAGCAAAGGCGAAGAGAGCGAAGGCTCAAACGGATAACCGCAGTGATTATTGGGTTTTTGGTGATGGGATGGATGGTCTATCTCATCGCCGTTACGGCGCGGTCGATCCCAGAGATCTGGGATCCTTATGACATTCTAGGAATATCACGGGTAAGCCACTACGACAGCGTTTGGGGTACAATATAAGCCAGGCTAATAGTATGCATTTGTCTCAAGTCCGCGGATGAGAAAAGTATCAGATCACATTGGCGACGCCTTACATTGAAATATCACCCGGACAAGGCGAATGTCGATCCTAGTCTGAACGAGACGGCCGAGGTTATAAATGATCGTTATGTCGAGTTGTCCAAGGCCTACAAAGCACTCACAGACGAGGACGTCCGGAACAACTATATCCAGTACGGTCATCCCGACGGAAAGCAGAGCTTCAGCATCGGGATTGCGCTGCCCAAATTCATTATCACCGATGGGAATGGAAAATACGTCCTCCTTGTCTACGGCCTCCTACTCGGGGTATTACTACCATACATTGTGGGGAAGTGGTGGTACGGTACGCAAAGAATGACCAAGGAGAAGGTCCTTATAGCAAGTGCTGGAAATCTGTTCAAAGAATACAACGACTTTATCACCGAAGGAGGCATCGTTGCTGCGCTGAGTACCGGCGAAGAGTACAGGGAATTCCTCAAGGGCGACAAGGCAGATACAGGACTGGGAAAATTGGAGAGCAGGATCCTTGCTGCTGGAGAGAGTGGTTCAACGGCCGCAGGCTTGAGCTCGAAGGATAGGGAGAAGCTTGGAAGTATTGATGGCGGAGTACGAAGAAAAGTACTAGCCCTGCTCTGGGCATATCTCGGGCGAGTTGAGCTCGATGATCCTGCGCTGAACGACGGTACGCATATCTCGAAACTCAAAGTGTTTCATGCACTGACGGCGTGACAGAGAAATTCGAGGTTGCCCCGATCGCTCTTGCCTTGAACGAAGCATTCCTCGCTATCAGCCTAGCTTATGGCATTGTCGCCCCTATTCTTTCTGCGTTCCGTATATCACAAAAGCTCATCCAAGCCGTTGCACCAGGCTCTTCGCCATTACTACAGTTACCGTACATCACAACCTCAATCGCTCAAGCTCTCGAAGGCGAAGATTCAAAAGGCCATCTTTCTGTGCAAGACTTTATGCGGATACCTGAAGAGCGACGGCGGAAGTTAGCTGTAGCTTCTGGCTTGCTATCGGATACCCAATATAGGGCCGCCGTCGCAGTTGCAAAGCAGTTGCCGGTATTTCGTGTGGAAAAGGCCTTCTTCAAGGTCACCGGCGAGAAATTCATAACACCAGGCAGCCTCGTCCAATTCGTCGTCAAAGCACGGATCATTCCTCCCGGTACGGTCAATGTTCCAGCTGTCAACGAGCTGGATCTGGAAGACATCGATCCTGCCGAAGACGACCTCGATGCTATACTCGGCCGTAAACCACAAAAGAACAAGAAAGCCAAGTCCGCCGATGGGAAGGGCACCGAAGCAGCCTCCGAGGAGAAGTCGATCCAACCTCCTCTAGCATTCGCGCCATACTTCGCACGCGACCACTCCCCTCGATGGCACGTCTTCCTCTCGGATAGCAAGATGGGTAGGATGGCCGTGCAGCCATTCGTCTTCACAACCTTCGACAAGCCTCTCTTCGACGAGCAAGGCAACGCGACGTTTAACATGCAAACATTGAAGATGCAATTCGGAGCGCCACCACAGGCAGGGCAGTTCACGTTCGTCATGCATCTGATTTGCGACAGCTACGTGGGCATAGATACAAAGATGGAGGTGACGATGAACGTCGAGGAGATGGCTAAAGCCGTCGAGATGCAAGATGAGGACGAGATCAGTGAACCAGAAGAGGGTGCGTCACATGTCTCTTCCCCGTACTTGACAGATGCTGATGCTGATGCGTGCGCTCCCACAGACTCGATAGCTGGTCAGATGAGCGCTTTGAAGACTGGTGGCAGCAGTGGACCGCCGCCGAAGCGGAAAGTCCGAAAGCCGGTGCAGGAAGAGTCGAGTGACGATGAGAGCGACACCGAGGGCGATGAAGAGGATGCGAGTGAGACAGACACTGATACTGATACCGACGAAGAGTGAAGTGCGTTGCGTGAGTTTGACGGATTGTTTGGCTGCATGAGACGGCGAATGGAAGTCATACGGCACTGTCAATGGTTATTGTATTGTGGGAGTTCTCAGAACTTCTGCTTCTGTTCTAGCAGAGCTTGTGGAACGTATCGAATACATTTCTTACTCAAGTTCATCGCTGAGACCCGAGCCTTACCATCCCACACCTGGAAGAAAGGGCGGCGCCCGTAAGTCAGATCCACTGTGTGGAAGGTTCTTTTGCTTTGGCTTGTCCAGCTGTGAGTCGGGATGGCATTTAGTGACGGCGACGGCATCTCGTGACGGCGAAGCTACGGGCAAACGATAAACCCTAAACTCCGAGCTGAAAGGAGGATAAGGCTTGCATTCCATGCATCACGATATCTAAGGTCAGGTACCTTACCTAGTCTCAACACATCAATTCTTTTATTGGAGCATTGATAGCGGCAGCGGTCAGGAAGGTACCGACCTTACGGCACTGGCCCCGACGCTAACCACATCGGGTACGTACAACTCATGTCTGGCCATTCGGAAGCGTGCTTCCTCCACAAAACTCCACGCCGAAGAAAGGCGTTTCTTTTGCAAGCAGGAAACATTACTTCCTATTATATGAAGCACTTTCCAGGTTTTGTTTTTCGCAAGAGCTTCAACCAGAGATGCGTACGCGGGAGGCGGGGCTGACAGCGTGATACCGTATTTCGTATTCATTCTCATCCTTGGCCAAGCTTGGCCTCAACGCCAAAACCATGCTATACGAACAACGCAGACCGCTCACCTTGGCAGCGGTCAATGGTGGACTGAGAGTCAATAAATGTTCCTGTATTAATCCTTGGCTGCAGAGTTGATGGCTATAAGATGGGCGTTCGACCCTGGGGAAGCTGGGGAGTACTCTCTGTTGATCGCTTTTATCGAGCCTCAAAACGATGATTTCTTCGCTTCTTGTCACTGTGCTTCTAGCAGTGCCTGCCTTGTCAAATCCTCTTGTCGAGAGGAAGGCTTGCCACAGGGACAATGTCCTCCGAGCCCTTGTGGACAGTCGGAATGTTGACGAGGCGCTCAAGTTCTGCCGCACTTACATCACGGTACCGCAAGTCACAAAGACGTGCTCGAACGTAAGACCCAACCAACATAATCTTTCGTCGGGGAGAACTCATTAGTCGCCGCAGATTCCGCCCGATTGTCCAACCTGGACGGCTATTACGGTGGTCATAGATCACTTTCCTGTCACAGTGTACGGTACCAAAACTAGGAGTCTATCAGAACATTGTGCTAATCCTACAGGACCACTACGCCGACATATACAGTCACCGTCACTTCCGCCACTACGGTGTATTCCGCTTATGGAACGACCACTCAGCACAAGCGTGATGGTCATCTTCTTCCCACATTCGTCTCGAAGTACTGTGCGTCGCGCGTCTCGAGCGCTTGCTCCTGCTTGACGATCACCCCGACGACAACAACGACGACCCAGACCACCTGCCCGCCTCCAAACGTCAGCAATCCAGTCCAAAAGAACCCCCGACCCAGCTAACGAGTATTCCAGACCGTGATAGTCACGCAGGATCCGCCACCACCAACCTTCACGGCAACTGCGCCCTCGGTCGTCATCACCTCGCACTACACCACCACCAGCAAGTTGCCCGCCCTCTGCAAACCCACCAATTTCCAGGAATACAGGGGCGGCGTCATTCCCCAGCCGGTAAAGCTGCAACAGACGACCGGCAACACCGAGAGCGACTGCTGCGTGACTTGTTTTAACGCCAAGGACTGCGGGTACTTTCAGTTCCGTCCCGATAACCTACCCGGCGCGCGCTGCGAGTATTACATCGGTACCGCGCCGACGGATCCTTCGCCGTACACGGATATGTGTCCTTTGGGTGTTGCGAAGACGAGTGAGCTGGATACTCCGGCTGGGGCTGGCTCGGGCCAGTATTTGTTGAACTACGGGCCTTGTTTGGCGAAGTCTCCATTGCAGGGTTGAAGGGAGTTCTGGATTTCGTGCTGTCTTGGTGGTGGTCGGTTAGGAATGTTAATGATGTCGTTTTTCCCCTGCGCGAGACCATGTCTGATCTGTTACATCAAGAGCTAGGACGAGGTTTGACGAGTCCAAGTAAAGTACAGTGTGTCAGGATAGTCGACAGGACAAGCCCAGTATTTGAGTACCTTAATAGCATATATGTACCACAAGATACCTTATAGCACGTGAAATTCGGGATATATATTTAGTTGCAGCACGTTACCACTAAGGGTTACCTTATTCTTAGATAATCCAGTTCAGGTTAGCGTGCACCCACCACCCTCGCTATCAACTCAGCCTCACGAATATCGATCTCGGTGCATGAGGTAAAAAGAAGAATAAATAGAAGCATAAACCTCAGCATCACCTTTCTATTCTGAGCCTTTGTGTCTCCCACATACTTCTTGAACGGGTTCATGAAACCCGCCATGGGGCTTTTCAGCTTTTCCATGCGTCTCGGCGTGCGTTGTACAGAAGCAATCTATGATGCAGTAATAGATCGTTTGTTACCCTTCGACGATGAAGCTGGGTGTGTTGCGCAAGGCAGATCGGGGTGTATTGGGGGCCTTGGGATATTACTTCTATTTCATATAGTACCTACCTGTACCTATGCTCCCAGGGTAGGGTCATATAAGTCGCCGTGGCCGCAGTTACGCAATCCGAATCTCACTCATATGAAGCTTGTGTCCATATCGTCTATCTCCTGCGTGTGATCTCGTTCGTCCAGTTGAAGAAGGAACGCCGGAAATGTCTTTCCCTTCCGAGCCTCCATTCCAAACGGAGAGTACCCGGAGTGCATGGGCCACAACCGCTATGGAAGCCCTAACCTCCGCCACTAAGCGAGCCGGCTGTGAGCCTCGATTGCCTTGTCACACCACGAGCGCCCCTCTTCCAGAATATTCACCGGACGGTGATCTAGTGACGCATTACCCCTCACGCAGGCCATCCACAAGCAACACGTCGACAGCGACAACTCTCACCATGGTATCCTCAGACGAAATGGCCGCTGCTCACCAAAGACCATCAGATGGTCCGTCACCGCAGACGCCAAGCAAGCATGGGTGGAGATTCTACGCTGTATTCGGGTGTCTTTGCATCATCTCCCTCGTTTGTGCCTTGGATGCGACGAGCTTGTCCGTGGCGTTACCGGTCCGTCCCTCACCCTGAGCTGAAAGCTCACCCTCACCCTCGAAACGGGTTTACTGACGAGAGCGAGTCACAGGTCATAGCCAGGAAACTGAATGGCTCCGCCATCGAAGCCTTCTGGTCCGGGACTTCCTTCCTCCTCGCCTCGACGGTCTTTCAGCCGAGCTTCGCGTCCTTCTCGCACATCTTCGGGCGCAGGCCGATGGTCTTGCTTGCCTTGACCTTCTTCACTGCCGGGACCATCATCGCGGCATTGGCTCGCGACTTTACGGTCTTGCTGGTCGGAAGGAGCGTCCAGGGTGTGGGGGGTGGGGGGATCATCGCCTTGACGTATGTGATTGTTACGGATCTGGTCACGTTGAGGGAGAGGGGCAAGTGGTTTGGACTGATCAGTATGATGTGGGCTATTGGAAGCGTTAGTGGGTATGTAAAACCAAAGGCCGCTGTCTTGCTACTTCTGACTTTCATCCTTCAAGGCCAGTAATTGGTGGGGCCATCTCCGAGAGAGTATCTTGGGTATGTCTCCGCTACACCTAGGTCGGCAGGATAAAGAACTCACGCACTATAGCGTTGGATCTTCTGGATCAATCTGCCACTCTGCGGATTGGGCTTCATCACCATACCGATCTTCCTGCGCCTCCAATACAAGGTTGGATCTTGGGCGGAGAAGCTCAAGCAGGTCGATTGGATTGGGACTGTGATTTTTGTCGGCTCAGTCACATCGTTTTTGATACCAATCACTTGGGTAAGCGGCCTCTCTCTTACACTCTCCATCAGATTGGCGAGGATGTATTGCTCGCCATTCAAACCTAAGGGCAGTCAGATCATTGGAATTTTGCCACGTCTGAGTCGGATCATCTCATCAGATATAGATTGACATTTTGAAACACATAGGGTGGTGTCATGTATGAATGGAGTAGCTGGAGGACGCTCGCTCCCCTGCTCGTAGGTGTAGGTGGGCTCGTGAGCTTTATTCTCTATTCCAAGTTCCTCCGTATCGACCGAGGCCACGATCCCCTCATCAGAGGTTCGATTTTCCGATCATCTACCGCCCTTGCATCCTATCTTGGAACAATTCTGCACGGTAAGACGCCTTTTGACCATCCCTATGAAGGAGACCATGCTTATCATTTGCAGGGATCATCGTGTCCTCCATACTTTACTACCTACCCCTCTACTTTGAAGTTGCCAAGAACATGTCTCCAACGATGGCAGGGGTCGGGCTTTTCCCGCAAACATTCACCGTGGCCCCTGCGTCTGTGATTGTGGGTGTTCTCATCGCAAAGACGGGAAGGTATCGCTGGTCGGTCTGGTCCGGCTGGATCCTCACCACAACGGGCTTGGGACTTATGATCCTTATAAACAGAAACACGCCAACAGTTGAATGGATCTTCATCGACCTCGTCAGCGGTACCGGTATCGGTATTCTGTATTCCGGTATGTCGTTCAGTATACAAGCGGCCGCGTCAAACGCAGATCTCCCTTTCGCTGCGGCAATGTTTTCGTTCTTCCGCGCCTTTGGCCAGATGCTTGGCGTCGCCATCGGTGGTGCCGTCTTCCAGAACGAGATGACGAAGAAGCTTCAAGCCTATCCAGAACTCGCACCCTTGGCGAAGACATATTCCAGCGACGCATCTGCGCTCGTGCAGATAATCAAGAACATGCCCGCATCGGAGGACGTGGCCAAGATGCACTTGATACAGGCGTACGTGGATAGTCTCCGGGTGCTGTGGATCGTCATGTGCGCCTTTGCCGGTTTCTCCCTAATTGTAGCCGTCCTCTGGGTCAAAGAACACAGCCTCGAACGCGAATTAGAAACAGACCAAGGATTCAGGCACGATGTCCGACTCACCGACTCCGAGCTCGCCTTGGAGACTACTGGGCCGGTAACGCAGGAGAAGACGCTCGTCAATAAAGACTCGCAATTGACACTGCACTGTAATCCAGAGCCGGGACAGACGCCGATCGAGGAGAAGACGGTCGTCTGGAAGCCTTCCGACTTGACTATCGGTCGTTCTGCAACCGCAACAGAGAGCGAACCGACTAGTCCAGCAGGGCTCACACATACCAACCAGAACGCCTCAACATCCACCCTTAATCTAAACTGCTCCCCACAACCAAACCAACCCGCCCCTTCCCCTTTACCGCCCCCACCTCAACCACTCCT
>JAABUU010002868.1_pt1 | contig 23440 bp, 22 predicted proteins | sample 5559301 | NCBI WGS metagenome assembly JAABUU01 (sample SAMN10711884, study PRJNA513360) | rock metagenome | isolation source: Antarctica rocks | place: Antarctica: Victoria Land, Richard Nunatak white | reverse complement strand
TGGGTGCAGTCACAGAAGAGGAAGCAGGGGAGCTTGTGCTTGGTTGGCTGTGGCTGCGGACCCAATCTAGGTTGCCCACTGCAATGGAAGCACCTTGAACCTGGCCACACACGCCACTGCCGGGCTCGTGCCGGAAGCTGCCATCTTGCACATCCAGCTGAGCCTCACCTGCAACACAGGCTCCTGTTGTTGCCTTGCTTGCAAATGCAGTCAGAAGAACGTAATTGTGCCTGTAACAGATGTAGTAGCAGAAACACCAGCATGAGATCAGATCAAGATCCAGCTGAGCCTCACCTGCCACCCCATTGCTGGCATAAGGTCAGATCAAAATGTCACGAAACTGTTTCTCAGTGCGCAAAACAAGCAACCACCATGCCTGAATGCCCTTAGTCATGTAGGACCAGCAGCAAGCTGTGAGCATCTTTGGGCTTGAGGTCATAGCTGGATGTTGATACGCTGTATGCAGGTACAGAATCGTAAGTAGTGAGAAAACACTGCATCGCTTGCTTACCTAACAGCAGGATTGCCAGAGGCGTTGTTGTTGATGCTTTGACAGAATGACACTGACAACAGAAACAACAGCAGAATGTACAGACCGGCTCCACAGCAGGGGGTGTGAACACATGCTCATGTGTTGACTTCACAAGAGCCGATGCCCCCTCATGGGGTAGGGCCTTAGCCTTGGCAAGGAATGTAAACTCATGCCGGCGACCAGCGGGGCATGCCATGTACAATAGGCCAATCACGACTAAATCAACATGTATTGACTTCTACCACATCGGATTCAAAAAGGTCCCCAAGCTGAGTCGTCAAGGTGCGTACCTGAGTTGTCAGCTGCTTGTACGATGGCTTGGGCTACAGGGTGACTAGTGCAGCGCTCCACAGCAGCGGCATACGCCAGCAGTTGGGCAGCATTCAAGCTGGTGCCAGGTGTAGGCAGCACTTGCTGAAGGCACGGTCGCCCCTGGGTCAGAGTGCCAGTCTTGTCAAAGACTACAGTGTCCACCTGGGATGCTGCCTCCAGCACATCACCCCCTCTGATCAGCAGGCCTCTGCATGAGCAGGAAAGTTGTCAAGCGTCTTGCAAGTCAACACGATGTTTTTCCGGTAGCAGAAGTGGGCCATCTGCAAGGAGCTGCTGGACAGGGACAGCTGAGATTCCCTAGTGAGCATGCAGTGAGGCCAATCTCTTAAGCTCTGAAGTCCACAGTTCCAGCCACAATGCAGTTGGGTCCTTAGCTTATTTCACAGGCAAGCAGGCAATGGTGAAAGTAACAGCAGACTGCAGTGCAACTCCACCAATAGCAGCAGCATTACAACACCAAAGGCTTCAGTCAAAGGCACAGGTGCTGCAGGCCGCGCAGCACGCCCTTGTGCATCATAGGCTGGTTGGGCCATAAAAGGCTCTACAGGTGAAGCATTTTGCACCACTAATGAAGCACATATTTTTAATGCAATACAAGTTTCCAAAACATGATTGTACTTCTCGGATCTGACCTGCGCGCGCCTGAGGAAGTGCCAACCAGGACAGCAGTGGGGGCAGCCAGGCCCAGGGCACACGGGCAGGCCACCACCAGCACATTGCATGCTAGCTGCAGGCTCAGCAACAGAGGGCCTGCAGCCCCTCCCACCACCCCACCGCCATACCTGCTCATCACCTGCACACACAAGCTCTTGGGCATTCAGAAATCTCAGTTTTTGTCAAGAACTGCCTGTTACATAGTGTAAATCTAAGCAATAGTCTATAGCAATATGTGAAAAACTGGTCAATTGCCATCCATGCAAACTAATTTATCAGATATGTGAAGGCCAATGCTCCTTCCTCTGCCCAAGCTTGCTAACCAACACAAGGTTTGACAGACAATCTGCCCAAGACTGCTATGCAGTGTGAGGTGTAACAAGCAAAACACATTGAGTTGGTCAGCAGCATCTGGACAAGCAGGCTGTGTGCACACAGCAGAAGAGCACCTGAGGGAAGATGCGGGTGCCCAGGGTTGCCCAAAAGGCAAACGTAGCAGCAGACACTCCCATGACTGCATAGGCAAACCTGCCGGCCACAGCGTCAGCCAGTCGCTGCACTGGGGCAGTTCTGGCTTGGGCTGTTTCCACCAGCCTCAGGATGTCAGCTATGGCCGTCGCATTGCCACTACGCAACGCTCTCACCTGTGAAACAAGATGTTGAATAGTCATGTCAGAGGATGCATCAGGGCTACCTGTGAGTGCCTCCCAGTCGTGCTAAGCCTTATGCTGTACAAGAAGCTGTTACTGCAACAGCCATTCAAAGGAGCACGCATACATGCAAGGAGGTACCATGTCGCCACTGTCAACAAAACACTTGCAATCCTTTCTGTGCCAATTGCACAGAGCAAATGCATAGCACAGGATCAGCAGGAACTGTAAGAATGTTGTGACTTACCGTCAGCTTGCCATCACAGTTTACTGTGCCAGCAGTGACAGAGGCCTGTTCCAGCTTGCTGACTGGCATAGGCTCTCCAGTCAGCGCTGACTCATCCACACTGCTGCAGCCTGAGACCACAATGCCATCTACAGGAATGCGGTCTCCCGGGAAAAGGACCAGCAGATCTCCAGGAGCCACATTTTCGGAGGGAACTTGGCGCCATTGGCCGTCAGCGAGCAGCAAGCGGGCTTTGGGAGGGAGCAAACCCTGTAGCAGCAGGCAGCACACGCTGAACTAGCTTCACAGACTCAACAGCTGTACATACTCAACAAGGCATGGGCTCCTTTTGGTGCAAAGCTCAGCATGCAAAGCCCCTACATGGCCTGAATACCGTGCATGAAAGCGCCAGGTCCATCACCATAATAAGAGCGAAGGTACTTGGCCACCTGACAATTCATTTTCTCAAACCCTAAACCCTATCCATTTTTTCAAAACCGTGACCAGCCTAAGCACATGGGGAACAACCTCTGAAGTGCATCTTTCACCTGAAGGCTCCAGCAATCAGCTGGCGTTGAAACCCACCGAGGACCAAACCACGGTCTGTGTGGCCTCAAAGCGGGGTTACCTGAAGGGCAGCCATGTCTGCAGAGGCCTGCAGCTTGGCCCTCTCCTCAAGGGCACGCCCCACCAGCACAAACCCCAGCAGCATGGCAGGCTCCTCAAAGAAGGTCTTCCACCCCAGACTGGGTAGCCCTGCCGCAATGCAGCTCACCCCAAAGCTGGCAGTGGCCCCCAGGCCCACTAGGGTGCTCATGTCGGGGGCGCCCCTGCGCCAAGCCTTCCAGCCATCCACCAGTAGCTCACGCCCAGGACCTGTGCCACATGCATTCAACTATGCTCAGTGTTTTTGACCAGGCTTAGCAAAACTGGAGAGGGTTAGCAATACTGGACGGGATTAGCAAAACTGCCCTGACAACGTCAACAACTGGCTTGGCAGGATCAGGTTGAGACCAGCGCATGGCCTGCGCCAATACATGCTAACAAAGTTTGCACACTTGAGGTCCAAATTCTGGCTGGGCTGTATGCCTCACATATGCTTATGTGAAAATTGAGACCTTCAACATAAAAAATAGGCACAGGTCAAAGCACACCACAAATGCAAAGCCCAGATTGCGAGGCAAGGTATACTCCCAAATGCAAGCAATGTGCTACAAGAGTGCATGCAGAGATGCCATGATAATGGGGTAACAATACATGCTGAACACAGCCTGATTGCATGCTTGAGCAACCACACACATCAGCCATAGAGTTGCTGACAGCAGACTAGAACAAGTAGGACTATCAGCCTCAAGTGCTGCAGTTGCTCCCAAGGCAAGCACAGACTGCTGCATGACAGGACAGGACTGAACAAGGGCATGAGGAGGCAATGCTAGTATACTTGATAAACGCCGTGCATGACGTGCAGCAGGAGAACAGACATGCACTGCATTGACAGCAGGCATAAGGGCCAGAAGTGACTGACCCACGAGGGCAAGGGCTGACATGGCAGCATGCACAGGGGGGCGGCCCAGCAGGTGCAGCCAGGCTGGAGCCCCCTTCCATAGGTGGGCCAGGTGACCAGTCAAGCAGGCAGATGCCAGCACCCAAGCCACTACCAATCGCCCAGTTGCCTGCTTCAACCGCCTGCACTGTATACGCTGCTTTCAATGTGAAACAACAGCTAACAGCCGACGACTGACTTGTTACAGCCAGCTTGGTGTTACACAGACTGCTTACCAGCGCTCAGTGCATGCATGTAGCCAGACAGATGAAAGCAGGCATTGCCAGCACCAAAAGTGCAGGAAGATGCATGTAGATATGACATGCTGGCCATCTGCATGCCCTGTGAATCGACCTTCATTGTCAATGCAGGTTCAGAGGTGGCTAATTTGAAGGAAAGAAGAAAGGAGTCGCTGCATGCATGAAACCAATAAAGAAAAGCTGCAGGCTTTCCATGGCCATACTACAGCTGCTGCAATGCAAAGGAGCTGATATGCATGACCAGACTTAAGTCAGCAGCATCAGGGCAGTAGAGACTCCAGATGTTGAACCGTGCGGTGAGCTGCCATTTCTTGCCAGGAGATCACTTTGGACTGGAGAGTGCAAAGTCTGACACAGGCACAGGTTGTGAATCAAGCAATGAGTTACATCTTTGGTGGTGATGACGTTCCTTGTGTGTCAGTGAGGTGATCTACAAGATAGTGGAAGCTTTCTGCTGACACTGACACTTTCAGTTGCAGCGTCACTTTGCTAGTGTTGGGACATAGGTTCTGATCAGGCTCGTTTGCTAACAAACATGCGTCCACTTCCCCTGCAGTCAGATAGCTGTCATGATGTAACAAATCCTGGCGTCTCTTGGCAACTAATCTTTGACTTGGGCTGTCCGTATGACCGTCCAGTTGCTCTGATGACAATTGCACGGTGACTGTTTAACAAGCCATATTTTTGGTGGCGAGGACTTAGTCTCTTCTGCAGGTCTGCTGAACAAAGACTGAGCAGTAATGAGGTGCCGTGGGGAAAGCTTGCATGGCTGTGGAAAGCCCAGGCGCAGCTGCAGGCAACCAGCACGCCTCAGCCATTTAGCTGCTGTCCAATTCAACCAGCACTTTTGAATGAAATCATACTGTGGTCAACTGCACCAAAGATCCTCTAGACCTGAACTAGAGTCCTGGCATCTATCATACACAGCTAATGATGATGTGTCAACCCCAGCATACCCTTGCAGTGTTAGCCAAGTAAACATCTTGTTCCAGCTATGGGATAGGAAATGTGGATCGAGTCTGTTGTGGATATGATGATGCAGAGTGAACAGTATGACCACACGCCACTTTGTGAGGCAAAGCTGCTGCTCACCTTTTTCGCTCTTCCCGCTTCTGGCGTACAATGTTGTTTGAGGCGCCTGTTGCATCGTCCACGCTCCTCAAGGTGCTGCCGAACCCAGCTTCACCCAGTGCCTGCACCATTGCTTGCACTTATGACCACACAGCCTTGCAAGTTGTCCACCATGACATGCAGTGCATGCCTACAAGAGCCAATGCCCCCTTACGGGGTAGGGCCTTAGCCTTGGCAGGAATGTATATTTATGCCGGCAACCATTAGAGTATGCCTTGTACACTAGGCCAATCACGACTAAACTTGAACGCAGTGCATGCCTACACACCACACTCTATTCTCAAAGCTGCACATCATGTAGGCACATCGCTGCTTATGTCAGTGCAGAAGTCACCATAGAGTAAGGAGGCATTGAAGAAGACTTGATCACCTGCGTCAGTTGCTTGCCGAGCACCTCAAGACGCTCTGCATGCTTGCTTGACTCATCAGCCAGGGCTGCCCGCACCAGAGCAGTCTCTGTTGCTAGATTGACAGTAGCCTGTATAAGAGATTTACATCATGAGATTGTGCTGCTATGCTATGCTGTGGCAGCCCTGTCCATGTTGCAATGTAAGATGCCACCAGTTAAGCTTTGATCATACACGCAGCACATGAGCACATTCAGCCTGTGCTACAAGAACGTTACCTGAGTCACATTTGCATGACCTTCAAGTATCCTCTTGACCCGACTTACGCAGCCACCACACTTCATCCCTGCAGCACAACTTGCTCTGATATGTTTGTGCATGTTGAATTGCTCATTTGCTTAAGGGGCCGATGCAGCCCCTTCTGGACAGATGCAAACAGTGACCAACCTTGTACGTCCAGTAGCAGTATATCCTCAAGACCCTGTACTTTCTGTGTTTCTGTTAATGGTGACTCATGATGCTGATGATCATTGCTAGAATGATTGCTGCCATCACCTCCACTGCCTCCATTGCTGCCATCTCCATTGGGTGGACCACCGCTGCTGCCCCCACTGCTGGTTTGTATTGCTGGAGCAAGGGAGTAGCACCTGCTGCCAGGCCGTACGCGTTTATGTATAAATGACCTCGGTGGGCCATGGGCAATGGTGTGAGTATGTGCCAGGGGAGTGCGGCAAATGCTGCAGAGGGTTGTCTGCCTTGCTGGGCTGACAAGGGCAACTCTGGTGCTTGTAGATGAGTGCAGCTGGTGTAAGGTTTTGGCGATCCAGGTATGGCCTTCGGAGCTGACGGCATATCCAGTCTGGTGCCTCCATGAGCCTTTGACCGTTTGTTGCCTGACATTCAACTTCCGTTGCGGGGAACCCAAAGTGCAGGTTGGTGTCAAAGCGCTAGTCATAACGGTGAGATATGATCGACCTGTTCAACATATACAGGTCAAGCTTTGCGGGTTGCTCATCTGCCTAGTGTGACATGCTGTTTCTGTGTTGCGCACCTTCACATTGCGCACGAGACCGCTTAAGCAGGATGGAGTTTTGACTCACCCTATCCAACTTTGATCTCTGACATGTGCACGTGAGCTGGCCAAAGCATCTGCCAAAGCATGCAGGTCATCAAAGCATGCAGCTCACTGTAACCAGCTTTGCAGCTTCTATGTGAGCTGCTGCTACATTTTGCAATGCGTTACAATGGACACAAGTTTTTGGGATGATGACGAAGAACGACTTCACATAGTTTATGAGGACGATCAAATATTGCCACCAGTGCGCACTTCGACTGACAACCCAGGTCTTGCAGCTACAGCGGGTCAGTGTGCAGTTTTTAGGACATTAGAGACATGTCACTTGAGATGCAGTTCTCATCGCCACTTTTGTGCAGGGCGAAAGTTCGACCTTCGAGAAAGGTTTGCAGAAGCTGATCTTGAAGGTGGGCCCCTTTACCCAACTAGCATTGACGTTTCGGGGGGTCATATTCATCCAAAGAGCTGACCCTAGAATTTGCTTGCAGCTGCTGCTGTAGTCAAAGAATCTGAGGTTGATAAACCCAGACGGCAGGTATGTATTATGACTACACCTTCACTCATCTGTGAATTTGCCAAATGCACAAGCTGTGAACTGAAGCAGGCTCAGCAACATCATGACATACCTGACACCTTCAGGCTGATCCCAAAGCAGATCATGACAAGCAACTGCACCAGTATGCCAGCCAAGCACTTGAGGCTGCAGCAGCGTATGCGGAAAGAGGTGGCGCTGTGTCACCACGATTCGACACAGCAGCAACCCCCCAGGTTGCCATGACAGGCGCAGCTGATGCCTCAAGCTCCCATCAGCCTGAGAGGCATCACAGCTTCACAAATCACTATCCAGAGCATGACGATCCAGCAGACATACATGGCTCACAGGCTGCTCTTGCCTCACCCTATATGCCCGGCAGAGATCATTTCCTGTTTACTCAGGCTGCAGGCATGCAACAGGGCGGTCAACAGACACACAATCAAGAGAACACCAGACAGCCACCTGCGTTTCACGCCAAGTCTGGCAAAAAAAGCCATCCTTTGTATACGCCTGCACATCTTCCCCGTCAAAAACCAGCACAGCAGAAAAAGGCCAAACAGAGAAGTGGCAGTGGCTTTGCCATACGCCAGCCGCCTCAATCGCTAGCTTCAGCTTCCAAACCTGTCAGTACTGCTGATGCATTGAGACAATTGACTGGCAATCCCGCCAACAGTGTCCCAGCCAGCAATCTGCTGCAAAATCTACCACCAGGAGCCAGTGCGAGGCATCAGGTCGGCCCACAGCCAAGACACGGATCCATTGCAGAATTGCTGAGTGACATCAGGCCAGTCACTCATGAGGATGCCATTGAAGAGGTAGAAGCACAGGATCAGCAGCTACATCTGTTATCTCCTAGCCGACAGGACAATGCAAGGTCTCTTCTGAATAGCATGCTGGAAGGCGATCCACAGCATGACATTCAGAGGTCAATGCCACAGGCACCTGCGACAACTCCTTGGACTCCTGCAGTGAGACAATCAAGCGCGCACCCAACAGGTCATGATTCAGCAGCCACTCCAAGCATGACACTGCAGCGACAGTTCATAGCAAGCTTGCAGGACACACCGGTCGCGCCTGCCAGTCAGTTCACAGCTGGCAGATCCCGAGCTGCGCCAGGGTCTCTGACTGCCAGGCTGAACAGAGTCTTGCAGCTTGAAAAGGCTCAGCAGGCGCAGTTTGAAACAGCAGGTTCACTGGGTAGTCAGACTATGGAGGTCACAATCACTGAGCACAGGTTAGAAGGCCATGTCATCAAATGCAGGTGCTGCAAAGATGGCGACGAGGCAGCTCAGGTATTTGTGATGTTCAACAGCAAGCTGTCACGTGATGTGACTTTATCAGTAGGAAGTCGTGTCACTCTTCATGCGCCATGGACGGATCTGCAGTTGGAAGGGTGCAGCTTACCAGTCATTTTGTGTCCATTGGTCTCTGCATGTTTGTAGGCGCATCTGTATTGTACAATGATAGGGAAATTTTGCGCATCAAGTCTGGCACAAATGCTGCGCTATGCATCTGTGCCAAATTGCGATTGTGGCAGCGCCCATGTCTTTTGCAGCTTAGCAGTATCTTTTGCAGCTTAGCAATGTCTTTTGCAGCATAGCAGTGTCCAGAGACGTAAACACTCTATGAAGTACTGCTCTTCATTTATTTTGTATATTATCTGTGCTGACATTTTAGACAGTGAACCGCATGACTGGCTGTTTGCGGGAAGTGAAAGGTCCTGAGTCATTTAAGCTCATGTTGTCTGCAAAGACACATACTTCATGCATGCCAGATATCCAATTTGCTTTGATTGCAAAGTGCAAATACTGGATTCTGAATAGATCGGATCTCGAATGCAGATTCCCTGCGGATACTGGATCTGAGAAGACTTGTAAGAATCTATGGCGTAAATGCTGCCTTGTCAACAGTTGCAGCAGTACACGCATCATGAGTGTTGCAGCTGTGGTAGCCTTTTCAAGCATTTGGTGCTAAAGAGAATTTGCTGGCAGGTCTCGCCATGTGTCCTGAACATGTCTCTGTGTATGCAAAAGCTGACTAGGCAAGACAAGCAGCAGTGCAATAGAGGCTGCATCAATCGCTCCAAGAATCTTGGTCATCTTTGTTGTCAGGCCCTTGAGTTTTATCTGAACCTGTAGGAGCGGCCCATACAATGATGTTGCAGTCATTGCCACCGCTGTACAGCTCCTGCTGGTAGCTGTTGTAGCAGCAGCAGTTGACTGTGTCCAAATGGCCTCTCAGAGTGCCTAGAGACTGGCCTGTCAACCGATGCAGGCATTGGATGATGCCTCCAGAGGGATGGAAAATGAGGTCTTCATCTCCAGCAACAGCTAACTGACGTGCCTGAAAAGCACAATCATCATGCCAATCGTTCCAGTTTGTCGCTTTGTGTCATGTTCTGAGACTTTCTGCTACACCAGCATCCACAGGCTTGAGCAGCATGCCAAGCCTTCACTATAGCTCAGTGCGTTCACCAAAGACTAGTGCGCTTGAACCACCCCTCTGCTTGCTACACACAGCAACAGCAACATGCGCATTCTGGTCAATATTAGGATGTACATGTTTGCTGGTATGTGTGACAGCACGACTTACCTTCATGGAGCTGTTGAATGTCTGAGGGTAGTTGACCAGCAGATGGTAGTTGTGGCGTGCATCCCAGAGGCGCAGTCTGTTGTCAGTTCCAGCTGTGAGCCAGTGTAGACCATCTGGAGTGGGCAAGATGCCCGTCACCCGACCATCATGAGCCACCGCTGCTGTAGACTCCTTCCTGGCAGCACCATTCCTGGATCGCTTCCTGAGCAATGACATGGCAGAAATAAGCCCAACCAAGACATGCCTTTTGATCTTTGCCAAAGCTATGTATGAGTTGAGTAGCCCTGACAAGACAAGTGAAGTTGGGAAGGGGTAAGGGAAGTCCCCCCCCCCCCTACCTGGGGGAGAGTAGGGAACTTCCTGGCACCCCCCCCCTGCTTGTCTGAGAAGTTGTTGCAAGCAGCAATGTTTGTATAGGTAAAAGGTGCGCTATGCCATACACTGCAGAAAGGCCCCTGTGTTACCAGATCCAGGCTATACATGCATTTGCTGAATTAATGATGCAGCCTCTTGGATGATGTCAAGCATTGCATACAGAACAATGCACATATCATCTTGATGCTGATACAAGCATGTATCATGTGTACATCTGCGCTGGAGAACTCACACATTTTGGTATGCAGTTGAGCATGTCAAAGAATTTGTCAGTGGAGAGGTGCAGGTCACCTGCTGCCAGCTGACTCTGCTCTGGCAGGTTTGGGCCTCTGTGTCACATGCTCATCAAAGACACGCAAGCAGTTGTATGTTCTGATGTCCCACATTCTCACCTGCAGCAAATCACATGAGTGCGAAGCAAAAATTCTCTGCTTGTGTCTGGAAGCTGTGATCAAGCACCCACAGCGCGGTGTCTTGCAAACACTGTGCAAACAAATTAGTGCTGCAACGCAATGCACTTGCTGATACAAGAATTGCTTTGTCCATAACCCTTTTCCTTTCTGAACAGCAGCATCATTAGAACGGGCGAGAACAAAACATCTACCTGGCCATCACATCCGCCAGTGACAAGATGATACTCTGACTCTAAGGACCAGCTCACAGCCCATACAGGCTCCCTGTGTCCAACCAGCGAGTGTGTGAACCCTCCTGTAGCTGGATCACACAGCTTGACGTGAGGGTCACCGCCAACGACAGCTATCAAGCAATGTGTTGCAGCAATTGCCGACATTGCCACGCCATAAACGCGGTCTGGGAATGTGAAACTGCATGCTGCCTGACCAACATTGGCTTCCCAGACCTGTAAGGGTACCAGAAAGGCATATTATCAAAAGTTGATGTGCACTTGATGACAGGGTGAGATGCAGCAGAAACTGCGCACCTTGACTTGATGGTCAAAAGAACCAGTGACAAATAGGCCAGTATCAACGGGGTACCAAGCTACGCTGGATACGCTGTATTGATGACAGTCAGAGTTTGCTGAGGTGATTTTCAGCACGCTTCCATAGTCCCCAGCGCCGCTGTTATGCTGTCCATTGGAAGTGGATGGCTGTGCCACATCGTACACAGCAACTGAGCAGTCTGCGCTGCCTGCTAAAAGGTAGCGGTTGTCTGCATGTTCTAAATCAAGCCAAGTGACTCCTCCTTTGTGTATGCTACTGATCTGCTTGGATGTGTCAAAACCTAGAGAGCGGGCTCTGCAAACACCAGAGCGTTATACAATAGCAATTTCAAATTGTTGCAGCACCACCGTCCGAGACATCAGCCAGTTACCTGTTCAGCTCGAGCTGCCTTGTAAAGTTGCGGTGACTCTGGTCATACTGACGCTGCAGCAGTCCCGACAGAAGCGGCAGGGTCATCTCTCATCCTTGCAATACTTGTATTGCATGCAAGCTTTCTCCCCTTGCACAACAGCACCTTCTGCGCATCGCTGTACACACACACAGAAGTCGCTAGGTCAAACTAGTTGACCAGCAGGATGCTGACCTATTCTTTGCAAAACGTCGAAAGCGAAGGATGGTCCTCAGGTCAAGCTAATGATTGCACAATAGGCAAGAAATCTCAAGCGCCTTGTTGAAAATAATCACACCGTTCGGGCTGCAGGAGAACAATGCAGCTGAACACTTCTCAAGCACATGCCGGATCGGTAGATCGTATCACGTATCAACGCCGGGCGCTGCTCCTGTACAGACAGGCTGCACACATCCGTCAGAAGACGAGATCTCTCGAAGGTTGTTCTCCTAGGCGGAGTCAACGGTGTGGGCTAGGCTTTGACAAGGTGCAGTCCTCCAGGGGTAACATTCAACGCCACTGCTGCGCACGGTCTTGCATGCGCTTCGCTTAGGACCAGATACACACACAGAGCTCGAATTCATAGCAGGCTCAGCTTCTGGGAAGGCATACGCAGCAGCATCTGAGGCGGCCCATCAAAATGACTTTGACAAGCTGAAACCGCTTTCAGTCATCCGAGCTAAAAATGGAGAGACAGTGCCATTGGTCTCTGTATTTCAGGTGGGGTGCAGCAGCACTGTGTTGAGCGCAACTCCATAGACCTGTTTTTGTATGTGCAATGTCTGCTGATGCTGCCATGAGGTGATCATACTACCATCTCATCTATGATGATGTTGCTCTGCAGAACTATGGCCCACAGCATGTCTGTTTGCTGCCTTTCTTGACGCACTTTGCAGATCTGAGCTCGTGGGAATATGCAAAGAAGCTCAAAACCATTATCCCGCAGATTGAAGCTGCAGGAACCCAGGCAAGCTGCTTGACCTGTTCCCGCACAGTTGCTTTTGCTAAGACAAATGTATGCTTTCACAAGCTACACTTATCACGACTTGACTGATACAAGGTATCTCTCTAAAGTAGCAATTTCTGACAGTACTCTCTAGGTACTCTCTACCTGAGTTCAGATTTATGAAGTCGGCATGTTTTCAGGAACAATGGCCTTTCTGTATCCTCAAGAGCTGTGCATCTGCTGTACAGGTGGTAGTCGTTGGTTTGGGCAGCAGACAGAGTGCATTGTCATTCTCTAAACTGCTAGATTTCCCTCTGCGCTTGCTCTATGCTGGTGAGCCGTCATTACTGCCACAATCTTACTGTGTTGAACTGCTTCACAATCAGTTTTCCACGCCTGCATCTTATCCAACAGTTGCTGCCTGGCCAGCGACAACTGTGTGCACTATCCCAAGAACCACGGCATTGGTCTGTCTGCGTTACAGAGCTAGCGTTTCTTTTGAGAGCATCCTCAGGTGTTGCTATATCTTAAAGGGACTGTGACATCACACAATGTGTGTTTGCACTGCTGCAGATCCAGAAGGAGTTTGCTACAAGGCTCTTGGCTTCTCACCAGGTTTTGCTCCTGACGCTCCAGTATCTGCATACCTCAAGCTGCTGCCCATGCTAGCTGGAATTGGCTCTCCTGGAACAATACAAGAGGTGCCTTTACATGCTTTTAGTGTTGCGGCATGCTTACGACATGCACGCCCTGTACCTTTGCTGCCAGCTGCATGGTCCGCAGCAACCCTCTTTACAACTGACATCTTCAGCTGCTTGGACCAGGGCAAGCCAGCAGATGCTGCAGCGTTACTGTGTAACATACAGTGCGTACGGCTGCCATGTGGTCAGTATGTGAGGGGTCATTGTGCTGTAGGTGCTGCGTGGATACATTGGCGACAGATCTAGCAAACCTGTGTGGGATGGCAATGTGGCCTTCAACATTCTAGGCAAAGGCTACCAGCGGCCCTTTGAGCTTGCTACCCTGCGACTAAATCACATGGTCAACATCTTGCCTCGATGTGAGTCTTTGGCACAACAGCCCCCAACTGTGAGCATGCAGAAGCCTTGTGCCATGTCCACTGAAGCATGCCCTGTCAGCTTGCAGCTTGTTTTGTATCCCCCAGGAAAGATGCAGAGCTGATGCATGCATAATGAGCAGTGCATCATGCAGTATGGCGTATCTGCCTGCAAACATGCGTGCCAACGTACGAGTGTCTTGTAAAGTGATCTGTCTGCACGTCCTTGCATTTCTGGAGTTGCCCCTTCACCATTGCACGCCCGTACCTGTTGTAACTTCACAGCCAGTCATCAGTTCAGCATTAAGAACGTACAACGACAGAACAACTGCACGACTGCCATGGTTCACTCTTGCTGCAGGGGGCACTCTGTGTCCAGAAAACACAGCTTTGCTGACACAGCAAGGAGGCACTTTGATCTTTGAGGACGAGCACACAACTTTCAGGCAGGATGATGCTGGCATCCTGAAATACACCAACATTGCAGACCTTACAACGGTGCTTGCCAGGTTGCAACAGAACACAATCGCCACCACTGCCCGGGTTTAGAGAGGCATATTTCACATGACAGGATGTAGCTGTGGTGCAGGCAACAAGGCAAGCAACAGTGATCATGATCATTATGGTGGGCACCAAAGGAAAGCTCATGAGTGATCACAAGCAACATGTATTTCAGCAAGGTGAAACACTGAAGAGTAACAGCTTCAACACATTTCTGGCCTGCACATGTGAATGACATGCGACAGGCTTGTACAAGTACGCTGGAAAGTTTTTGGTCTGCTACTGGGGAGCCGTGTTCGACTGCATGTCATTGATGCACCATTCATTCCATCTGATCTTTTTTCCACAGCAGCTTTGACAGCGCTCTGCTTAGCTTGTGGCTTGGCACTGAGACTGGCTGTGATACCAGAGGTGGCTCTTTTGCCTGCAGCGATCTTGATGCATGAGGGGACGTTGGTTTTGCAACTTGCAGCAAGAGGCCGGTGCAGGGACAATTCAACATGTCCAATGTTAGCTCTTGTGTGCCCATTCGGTTTGAGTAGCCCAGTTCAGCGTTGCAACCTCAAAAGCCCGGCCCAAATTTGTACACAAAAAAATGCATACGCACAGTGACCATCAACAAATGCCACACCCTTACACGTTGTTGTCACATTGGCCGCATTGGTGATATCACAGGTCTTGACCGGAAGGAGTTGGAAGACAGGATTAAGCGGTGCTGTAGCTGCTGGGACCTGTCTTAGATGACTGGGCACATGCATATATACTGACAAGTTCTATGTACAGCAGCCTTGCAGTGCGCCAGCTCCTGTGCATGTAGCTGCTGGCTTGATTGCAATGATCCCGTTTTGTGAAAAATAGCTGCAGTAAGAAACAACTCATGTGGTCTTGCTGCTGTTGGCAACATCACAGAACGGTCGCAGACCAGCAGTCTAGCCAGTTGCACACTAAGTCTTAAGTTGTCATTTGCAAATGGAATCACAAAAGATGTCAAGGTTGACTCCTGACAAACGAAAATTGGCCACTGCAGGTGAACTTGTCTCCACCCCACACTAAGCAAGGTGGGCAGTCTTGATGAAGTAATGGAGCGCTGCAGACTGACCACCTGGACTATGCAGACCAAACAGGCATGTTTTGTTGTACACTGAACCAGCTATGAATTAGGTGTTGCCCGTATGTATGTACCTGGAACAGCATGTGCTGAATCACCTACTTGTACCATGTTCACGCTTGCTGGGCTTGCCCAGCTCAGCTCAGGACATGCAAATCCGCAGTCAGGTTCCGTAATTGGCAATTACTAATTGCATCACTACGGAGCCACAAGATGTTTGCCAGCGGCTGAAGTCTGTATGGAAGTGTTTGCTCTGCGGCAATACACGCAGCTATGTCACCTGTCTGTGTGGGCGAAGCGTCGAAGCTGTTTCTAGCGTAACGCAGGCGTCGAAGATGCCTCTGAGGACGCTACTCATCGATAATTACGACAGCTACACGTACAACTTGTTTCAATTGATAGCCGAGGTCCATGGGGGTATGTCCAAATGTGACAGTTTCTTTTGCGTTTCTGCACACAGATTAGCTGCCTGTCTCTCCGGCCTGGTAACACAGTGTTGTTGTGCCCAGTGGTCCCAGAGGTGATCTGTAACGACCAGCTGACTTGGGAAGCGCTATCCCAAGTTCTTTTGGATGGCAAGTACGATAACATTGTCATCTCTCCTGGGCCTGGAACCCCAGAGAGTCCTCAAGACATAGGTAGGTGTGCACTTGCAGTTTGCTGAGACACTGCTTTTGTCCTGCTTTTTGTCTCCTGTCATGAGCATCATTGCTGTCTGCAGGTGTATGTGGCGAGCTGCTGAGAGCTAATATACAGCTGCCCATTTTGGGTGTATGCATGGGTATGCAAGCACTAGCTGTTGTACATGGGGCGACCATTCAGCATGCTCCTGAGCCCATTCATGGTCGGCTCAGTCAAATTCAGCATACTGGGCACAGGCTTTTTCACAACATTCCTTCTGGTAAGTTGCATTGAATGAGCACAATGCATTGTAATTCGCCACATGTACCTATGACAAAGTTGCTGCACATCCAGCACCCTTCCACCGCTGCGCAGTGCACTCATCATCCATGCCAACAACATGTGCACAGAGTCTGTCATGTATACTGATACGACACATCGTTCCCATGTGTGGAGTGCCGGTGTCGTCAAGCAGAGCATGCAGGCTGTGCACTCAGGTGCAATGGTGTGCAGGTGTTGATTCTGGCTTTGCTGTGGTGGTACCACTCCTTGGCAATTTGTGAGGAGTCACTTCCAGATCATCTTGAGCCTATTGCCTGGACTTGTGGCAGTCATCAGCCCCTTAGAGAAGCAGCTGACAAGGTACAGAATCACAAATGCATGCAGCGCTCAGCATCCACCATGTCTGCACAATACTAGGACGGCCTCAGGCTCCATTTTGTGGACATTTTTGCACTCTGCAGTTGTATGCCAGGGGTCATCATTGCATACATGGCAGGCCTTCATGCTGCCATCAAATTGCAACCCACCTTTTGTACAGCCGAATTTCAGCAGATTTGTTACAGCTACCTTGCATCTGATTTGGCATATGCCGTGACATTGAGGTGTGTTTGGCTAACCAAGCATGAAGGTTTGACAGATACATGCAGGTCCTTACAGATTTCTGCATTTACAGGCAGTTGTTCCTGGCAGCACCCATGCTTCACAAGCAGAAGCTAGAGCGGCTGACCAGGTGTTGCAAGGCATTGCGCACACTTACCTGCCATACTATGGCGTGCAGTTTCACCCTGAGAGCATTGGCACCGCATTTGGCCGGCAGCTGCTGCAAAACTTCCATGACATCACAGCTGATTGGCATGGCTACCAGACACCGCCTCACGCTGTATCACCCAGCACAGGTACTTTGCAATGCTGTTGTAGCAGAGTGCTCCTTTGCCTTTTGGGGGCTTGACATGGCAACTAACATGGTTCTTGCAATCTGCGATATGATGCTTTTTCACAGCATTCTACTTTCCAAAAGCTAAATGAGATGAAAAGAAGTAATTAGACACAGAGAGCATTCATTCATGGTTTTGTGCTTATTGTACCTTCCACCGTTGGTTTTCAATCCGGTCAAGTCTGGAGGAATCTGCGCGTGCCCTGCCGGACAATCTATCAGACTCGATGTGCTTGTGTTGGCAATTGCGGTTTCCGTCGGTTTCTTGGGATCTACCTCATATAAGGTGTGGTAGCATAAGCAGCCAGAGCATGTGTGCTCAGGGGAGCCTCGCAAACAATGTGGTCATCACGATCAACAGCGGCTTCTCAATAGTCCTGCTCTGCGCAGTGCACCTTGAAAGCTGCGTGATCTTTGTAATGCACCAACAGCGGCATCAAATAGCATGATGTGCTCAAACTGGCAGCCTGCACAAGCGTCTGAGTTGCAGCATGCTGCTGCAGGGCCTGGCCCCACAGCCCTGCCCCCTTCTCCCTGGCAGCATGTGGGAGGGCCTGCAAGTTTGGCTGTCAGGTGGCAGAAGCTAGAGGGGTCACTAGGTGATGTGGGAGGCTCAGAAGGTCTCTTCATGCATCTCTTTGGCCAAGAGGGCGCCAAGGACACCTTCTGGCTGGACAGGCATGTTGCTCACACCACACTTGCTTGCCACAAAGAGTGCCGCAACATGTCTTGTCCCAGTAGCTCTCATCAAACTTTCAATCAAAGGATAACATTGACTTGCAAGCTGCTTGCATGTCACTCATGCTGCAGCTTGTTCAGTCTGGCAATTGTCAATTGCAAAGAGCTTTGGCAACACTGTCCGCTGAAGTGGGCACCTAAAGGGCACTGCTGATGCTGAGTTTTTCTGATCTTGTCCACTGGAGACATCTTCCATGGTTTGCTTGTGTTGCTGCTGCAGCTCTGCATCAGACAGGGGGCGCTTCTCTTACTTTGGAGGGCGTGGCGGTCTCCTCTGGCACCGTATCAGCTATCAGCTGCCAACACCCTCACAGCCCCTACAGCATCCTAGTATCAGTCAAGCTACCTCACACCCCTGCGGAACACCTTCTGCTGATGCTCCACTTGTGACTTCCTCCAAGTCTGCAGAGTCACAGCAGAGGCTGACAGCAGACTCAGGCGCTCGCTCCAGCGGCCAGCCAGCGTCTCAAGGTCAGCTTGGTCTTGTGCAAGATGCACCAGTCTATTTGCTTCAAGCCCAACGGACTACTCAGCAGCAACCAGGCACCCTCACTGTTGAACATTCCAGTCGCAGCATCACACAGCAGCAGGTATCCATCTGGGATTATCTCAGGGATCAGTTGGATCAGCACAGAATCCTGATTGATGACAAGACAGCTCAGCAACTGCCGTTCGACTTCTGGGGTGGGTATGTGGGGTACCTGGGGTATGAGCTGAAGGCAGAATGCGGAGGGGACAATGTGCATCAGGCCCCCACACCTGATGCTGCAATGTTCCTAGCTGACAGGTGAGTCTGTGCAGTTTGCACTCACTGCTTCACCCTCTTCCTTCCTGCGTAGGCATTGCAACTGTCCAGCTCGTGCTCAGCTTTCACTTGTCTTTCAGTCACCAATGCCGTCAGCACCAATTGAAGTGTTGTAACAAAGCATTGAGTAGTGGGGCAGTGCATACTCAGGGAACAAGGCAACATACTTGACCATCAATTGTTGAGTACCCTCAGGCAGGCTGTGCTACTGCAGGTTCGTTGCTGTGGATCATCACAGCAATGATGTTTTCTTAGTCGCTCTTGTCCAGCCACATTCAGAGACCAGTGAAGCTGCTGCACAGCAGTGGCTGCACAGCACACACACCACCATTCAGACAATGCAGTCAACCACATCCCTGTCAAGCCACAGAGGTGCTTTTGGCTTTGGTAGTTCAAGCAGTCTAGCTGGCAGCAGTCAGACGCACCAACACATGGACACTGAATCATCTGATGTTGCTATGTCAGATGATGACTGGAGCCACAGGGATCAGCGGGGATCATTTGGATCACTGGACAGTCTGCTCACAGATCATAGTACACTTTCTGCTGTAGAGGCTAAACAGCACCACCTGAACTCTGCTGATAACGATGTCCACCAATGCAAAGCAGCTCAGTCACCACAAGGTTTGTCGCATCCCCAGCAAGCAGACACTGGCAACACTCACAAGCAACCTGGTGCCTGCACAGATGCCATCCCTCCTTTCAGGCTTGCACGCTCAGAGCAGCAGTATTTGAAAGATGTCTCAGCATGCCAGCAAGCTCTTCATGATGGTGACAGCTATGAGATCTGCCTCACGACAGCGCTGCTCAGGGCTCACCCAATGGATGCGCTCCTTCTGTACAAAACGCTGCGCAAAGTGAATCCAGCGCCCTATGCTGCTTGGATGTCCTTTGGCATGGATGATGTACAGATCTGCTGCTCATCTCCTGAAAGATTCCTGAAGGGGGGTAGAGGGGGGCTGTTGGAAGCCCGGCCCATCAAGGGTACTGCTCCTCGGTCAGCTGATCCTGAGCAAGACAGGGCGGCTGCCTTGGCTTTGGCAAACTCTGAGAAAGATCAGGCTGAGAATCTGATGATTGTGGACTTGCTGCGCAATGATTTGGGTCGTGTCTGTCAGGTATATTAGCTGCCTGAGTACAGCTGTAGGGCCCTGTTGCTTTCAGCTGCATGCTAACAGCTTGTGCAGGCCAAATGTTTGATTGAGCTGTGTCTGTTGCTACTCTGTCAAGAAGCAATATGCTGAGGAGCAGTTTGTGTGGAAGAGTGAAGTATGGTCTGGTTTTGGGTTGGGTGCATCTGCTGCATCGCCACACTTCATGGCGTGTCGTGCATCCATGACAGGCTGCTCACTGGTGTCCTTGCACATGGTTTATCTTATGCTCAAAGTTGATGAGATGCTGGAAAATGTTGATTGAACATGTGTGAATGCAGGTGGGTAGCGTACATGTGCCAGGCTTGATGGAGGTAGAGAGTTTTGCAACAGTTCATCAGCTTGTCAGCACTATCAGGGGACAGCGGCAGAGCTCAGTCTCCCTCATTGATGCAATCAAAGCAGCCTTTCCTGGCGGCTCTATGACAGGTGCACCCAAAGTACGCAGCATGCAAATCTTGGATGATGTGGAGAAAGAAGCCCGGGGAATTTACTCAGGCTCTATAGGGTTTATTGGCTTCAATGATACATGTGACTTGAACATAGTTATCAGGACTGCTGTCATGCATGGAGGCATGACACACATTGGCGCTGGCGGTGCTATTGTTGTTCAGTCTGACACACATGGCGAATATGAAGAGATGCGGCTGAAAGCAATGGCTTTGCTGAAAGCTGTCAGTCTTAGTGAGGGCCAGAATCCATCTGAAGCTGCAAGCAGAGTGGACGTTGGTGCAAGCTAGTGCAGGCCAGCTGGCAGCTTGCAAATGTTGAATATCCTGAGCTGCTGCACGAAGTCGATGTTGCTTGAATGAACTTTTACTGGACTTCATCCACAGAGTAGATGGCTAGGTCAATACATGTGTATGTGCTGTTTCCAAAACGTGGAAGCAGCTGCAATATTGTGTTTCAGATAGAGTAGAATATTAACAGGTTTTGCTGCAGCTTATTCGTCCACGCCCAACTGCAACGGAATGTAGAAGATCAGTGTGTACAACATGTCATCATGTTCTGCATAAAATCACGTCAAATAAATGTGCAGAGTACAAATGGATAATTTACCTTTTCGCTATGCATCTGGATGATTGCAGGATGCATGGCATGTCCGAGCATTCCCTTGTTTGAGGGAAGAGAGAGAGAGAGAGAGAGAGAGAGAAATGCTTTAGCCAGTCAAGTCTGATCACACATTGAAGAAGACAATGGGTAAGTCTGGAGGAAATCAAGACAACTCGAAAGACTGCAATTTAGTCAAATGGGCCGTAGCCAGGACTATAGCTAGCTGGCCCCGAGCACAAACTTTGAAAACCTGCATAGAAGGCAGTCCTGCATGAACTTGAGCAACGAAGAAAGGAGCAGGCAACGCTTGCCTCTCTCGACTCAAGAAGTCTTGAGCCCCTGATCATGACCCCCATAACCGGCCCGATTCAAAGTCACCTTGGCGACCATTTTGCCCGTCTATTCGCAACTATGCTGTCCTGCAACCGCTCATCTGCGGCATATTGCATGTCTTCGCTGCCTGCAAACAAAGCTTGGAGGCTCAGTGGTTCTACCGCTCAACACTATCTGCTATGATCTGTCTGGCGCCACGCTGCTGCTGTCAAACGTTTGCATTTGAGATGACCCGACTTGGCAAGAGGTGTGCGGAAGCTATAGGTCCTTGCAAATATCAGGATGAATATCGTGAACCTGAAGCCAAGAACCCAAAGATTCCAATTCTCACTATAAATCAGGTCAGTGTTGGTTGCTGCCCAAGCTGGCTTTGCAATGCACGACACTGAAATGGCTCGCTGCTGCTGCAGCTGCCACAAAGTCTGGTGTCATTGATTGCTGGCTACTTATGTCAGTCAGACCAAGGAGATTTTCGTTTGACGCGCAAAAGTTGGCGTGATGCGTATCCACTGGAGCCCAGAATAGTATTGAGACACACAGCAGATTGGAGAAAGTCAGCTGAGCAAATAAGGCGGTTGTTGCCAGCAGCCACCATTGTTGTTCAGGTCAGCGAGGTCAAAAGCCTATTAGAGCTGCTGGACTCCCCGCACTGCAGTGATGTTGTCAGACTGGACACCTGGTTGTCTCAGTGGACTCTGGAGCCTGCACACTATGTGCCAGACAAAGTCAAGGAGGTATTGCGGCCATTACAGGCACTACAGGATGGCATAGCACACATGAACACACAACCAAAAATTGAGTTGCAGCTACGCATCAGGTCCACACAACTGGCCTTGCCTGCTCTGCGTAATGCGCTTGGGTCATTGTCATTTGCCATTTTTCACCTGCGTGTCTTGGAGAGCCTGACTTCCTTTGCGACGCAAGCTTTTCCATTGACGAATGTTCGTATTTTGAGCTTCTCATTGCCCTACAGATATGACTTGCTGCCACAGTTTCATGCTGCTGTTATATCCTTACCACAGCTGAGAGAGATGCATATATTCTCATGGACAATCAATGCCGTAAAGCATGTCAACAGGTTTCTGAAAGTACTTGACAGTGTGCCAAATGTCACCGCCTTGAGGGTTGCCACAAGGCATTTTCCACTTGAGCTTTGTGCTTCGTTCTTGACACATGTCACGCAACTGGAGCTGAGTTGGGGAGTAACTGTAGACTATGCACTGCCCAACTTTGGGCAATTATGTTTTGCAAACATTCAACAGTTTGCTGCATTTGATGGGTACGCAATCATGTTCTCACAGATTGCGCACTGTCCTGCACCTGCTGAGATCTGTGTGCAGGCATGCAACGCAACAACTTTGCTTAACTTGCCAAGCAACCTGCGGCATTTGTCTTTGATGCAAAAGCTTGAATGCATAACAGGAGATGTGAAGTCCTTTTTAGATTGCGGTCAAGCACTTTCTAGGCTCTCAATGTTACAAGTGTTTCAGATAGGGGACTTTTTGACTGATCATGTACTTAGCTTGCTATTGGGTGTGGTCATGCCACAAGTGCACACCTTTGGATTTCAGCTTAGCTTTGATACAACGGTCAGGAGCAGGCATCTCTCACAATCAGGAGACTATTTCAAGTTGAGTCCCTCACAAAGCACTGAAAAGCATGCTGCTGTGTTTCCAGCATTGAAGGACATCAAGATTTCTTATACAGGCAGCTTGCAGGACAGAATTCAGCTAGAAGCCAGCTTCATCAGCCAGGAGCACTTCCCTTGCCTTCGAGGATTGACATATAGTTGCCACAAATTACAGATCGAGTTTCCAGGCATGTCTCCAGCATGCTACATTGTAAAGAGATGAGCCAAGGTTCTGCTTTGAACAAGCTGAAAGCGATGCACCGTGTTAATATTGTAATTAATTAGACACGGACAGCAAAAAACCTTAGGGTGCTTTTATTGCTTCAAGGCACTGCTATACATGGACAAAAAGGATTCCTACAAATATGGCAAAAAGGCTATTAGGCTACAAGGAAGCTTTTAAAAAGGCACCTAGTAAATGTGACGCCGCCACTGAGCGTCTTCTGCATGCATGCGTCGTTCATCACTGTCATACTCAGCCTCATAAGCCTCTTGCTCGTGCTCCTTCCCTATGCGACTCCATCAATGCAGCATAATCAGAGTTCACATCGTCAGAATCAATGCAATCCATATCCCATACCTGCAATACCTGAAAGTGCAACTGAAGATGAGCCATGGCTGGCAACTTCTCACTGCGCAGGTATCTAAATCTGCTTTCAAGGTCCTTGTACAGATCAG
>JAABUU010002866.1_pt1 | contig 23450 bp, 26 predicted proteins | sample 5559301 | NCBI WGS metagenome assembly JAABUU01 (sample SAMN10711884, study PRJNA513360) | rock metagenome | isolation source: Antarctica rocks | place: Antarctica: Victoria Land, Richard Nunatak white | reverse complement strand
TAGGGTGAGGATAGGGTAGGGCGCGCCTGGGGGTGCCGGACAGGCCGGCGCGCAGGTCTGCGAGCAGCGGCTGGATCTGGTGCGCGCGCACGGCGACCGTGCGCGACAGGCTCAGGTGATACTCCGCCTGCACCAGCCGGCCCTGCTCGAGGCCGCGCGCTCTGTGTTTAAGGCGCCAACGTCGGCGTCACCTGGCCTGTGCCTGTCACGGCCGGTGCCCGGGCGTGGCCGAGGAAGGGTGGAGGGCTGCTGTCACTGAGCGGGCGCATGCGCCAGTGAGGCCGCATGATGTGTGGCACAGCCAGTACAGCCGAGTTGGGGTGCCGAGGCCACCAGCGCCTGTGAAGAGGCCGACAGGGGTGCAGCAGCGTAGGGGCCAAGCATGCTGTCTGCCAATCCACCCGAGGGTGAGCAACCCAGGCTGGCAACTTGCTTGCCTGCGAGCAACTGCCAAACACTGCCTGCCAAGGGCGCTGGAGGGTCGAGACGACCAGGAGGCACATTTCGAGCGCACGTTCCCTGGCGTGCCTTGTGCCAGACCGGAGACCCGGGGTCCTCCAGGCCCTGCAGCCCGCGCTCGCGGCGGCAGCACTCGCCGAGCACCCGCCACAGAACATCCTCGCACTGCGCTGGCACCGGCACTGCGTATGCCCCCATCACGCCGTCAAAGCAGCAGCGTAGTGCCAGCGCATACACACCACGAAGCTCACAGCACTTTGGAGAACCAGCATAGCAGCACGCAGCTGGAGAGAGCTGACTTGTGATGAAGAAGGTGCAAGCAAGTGCGCTGCTCGCAGGCGCCGGTCGGCACACGTAGCACTCTTGAAGCACATGCATGAGGTTGGCCACAATATAGTTACATAAGCAAGCTTGAGCAGGCGCGCACGCGCAATGTAGACGTGGGTCGCATAGTTGCCCGCCTTGTGCGGGAAGGCGCGCACGCGCCCCTGGTGCCTGTCAACCGCCGCCCGCTCCTGCCGCAGCTGCTCCAACACTGCGGCAGGCAGGAGCCTGTTCAGCTGTCAGCCAGCAGCGCATGGCCAGTGCCATTCGCTTGCTGACTGTTGAGCGGACGGATGCTCAACGCCAAGCGCTTGCTGACTGATGAGCAGACGAGTGCTCACCCGGGTTGTCCCTTGCGCCTGACAGCAGCTCGGCTGCGGGCGGAAGAACGACTCCTGCCTGCCTGGGCAGCGACCACGGTGGCGCTGAGTCAAGACTCAAAGCAATGCCTGGTGCGCATTAAAAGCAGAAAGCCTCCACGCAACAGACAGCGCCACACCTGGATACCCGGCCAGTTGGTGCGTCTGCTAGGTGGCTGGACTCTTCAGGGAGGACGCCCGCGATGCTGGCAGCGGGCGCGGGCGCAGGACAATGCAGAGAGAGCGGAGAGCCACAGTCGGACTCAGACCTGGACTCAGACCTGCCTTCCTCGCTGCCGTCGCTTGCATACGCGAGCAAGCCCTCCATGCATTGCGCTGCTTGCTGCTGGAGAGCACTGAAATATAATAATTAGTAGATTATGTAGTACAGCCAGTGCATGCACCTCAGGTTCAGAGGACTTCACAGGAAGTGCGTAGTGTCTGCATGCTCACAGTGTTCTGTGTGCACTGCTTGCACAAATCTTGTTGTGCCGTGCCTGGCTGTGGCCACACCTGTGAGCACTGGCACACAGACGTGTGCAAACTGCAAGGGCGCCGACCCCCACGGGCACTGGCACACCAACCCCGACAAGGTCGTCGGCGGCCGCGTGTGCAGCACCTGCTACTCCGCCTACACCGGCCACGGGTGTCCGCGGCCGCCCAAGGGCTTCAACCGCCCGCCGCGGATAGCCGTGGCCGGTGTAGAAGGTGTAGCAGGTGCTGCAGACGCGGCCGATGACCTTGTCTGGGTTGTGGTACCAGCCCGTGAGGGTCGGCGCCCTTGCCGTTTGCACACAGCTGTGTGCCAGTGCCCACATGTGTGGCCACTGCCAAGCATGGCCTAACAGCTACGTACGCAGGGCTGTGCACACAGGACAACTCTGAGCATGCAGACATGGGGCAGCGATGTGAAAGGCAGTAATGTAAGGTGCAGGGGCCATACTGGAATTTATGGGCATGCATTACAACGAGCATGTGAGGGACAGGATGCATGCAGAGCACAAAGCAAGTGTCATCTTACGGCGACCAAACACTTGGTTTATGAGACTGGTGCACTGCTACACACATGGAACAACACAAGGCCTTGCAGGGGACAGCCTAGCTCGACCACCTCGAGCTATGACAAGCTTGCCCTTGTCATGCTCCATAGCTCATGCATGAGCGCTGGGCGGGGCCGGCCCTCAACCACTCGCCACGCTCTCGCGCCCCACAGCTGCGGCCGCCGCCCGCAAGCGTCAGGGCGCCCGTGCGCGCTCGGCGCCGCTGAAGCAGTCAGTGGCGTCCGGGAAGTAGTGGCGGACCGCCTGCGCCCCGCACACGCGCGACGTGAGCAGACAAGATGTGAACTGAAAAGCTGGCTCCATGAGCGCATGCATGAGGAGCCTTGGTCAAGTGCTGCCGCTGGTTCAGCTGGGAACCTTGCCCCTAACTAGGCGGGCGGTCAAGCAGGTCTGCAGCAGCAGGCCCAACAGGCTCAGCGCGTCTGCCTCTCCCAGCCCCCGCCTGCAGGCGATGAGGCCGCTCTCTGCCGGGCGCACGCAGCCACCGCCAGAACAACAGAGGGTTAGGGTCAGGGTTAGGTTTAAGGTAAGAGCGCGCCTGGACAGGCGCAGCCGGCGCGCGTGCGCGGCCGCCGAGCAGGCGCGGCGGCCCGGCGCGCGGCAGCGGCGGCGCGGCGCGCACGTGCACCAGGCCCTGCGCGGCAAGCGCGGCGGCCACCTGGTGCGCGTGCGCGGGCGTGACCGCGCCCAGCTCTGCCAGCAGCGCGCCCTCGGGGATGCCTGCGGCGCGGCCGCCGCTTAGGGCGCCACCGACAGGCCGGCCGTATGACCCTCTCGGAGCGGCCGCCGCTCAGGACGCCTCCGACACGCGGGCCGCGTGATCCGCTCTGGGCGGCCGCCGCGCAGGGCGCCTCCGACAGCCAGGCCATGTGACCCTGACGGACACCAATCACGCGAAACAGCCCGATGCTCCAGGTGGCACGGCGGCCGTGGCTGACAAAGGATGCAGAGCAGTACCCACAGGCTACACACAGCATGAATGCAGCATGTTGCATGCAATGCGAATGCGTTACCACCGCTCGCGGAGCAGTGGCTGCACGGTCAGGACATAGCTCGCACACCCAGGGCGTACAGGAAGGGGCGCACGTCCAATCAGTGCAAGGTGCGCATGTCGAGTAAGCGCAGGGGGGGATGCGGCCAGCGGGGTTGGCGCGCGCGCCTGGGTGGCGTATGACCACGGACAGCGCGCGCTGGACCAGCGCGCGCCACATGTCCGAGACAAGGGCTCCCCGGTGGTCGCGCCAGGGCACCAGCAGCGCGCGCTCCCCGCTGCCGCTCGGCCCCGGCTCGGCCTGCTCTGCCGCGCCCGCCTGCGCGCCCCCACCCGCGGCAGCCGCCGCGGGCACGACCGGCGCGACCGCGGCCAGCGCGCGGACGGCACCAGCAGGGCCACACTCCGCGTCCCGCCCGCCGGGCCCCGCCCAGGGCGCCAAGCGCGGCGCGCAGACGGGCGCAGGCGGCGGCGCATGCGCGGCGCGCCCGGCGGCCGCGCCGGCCGACGGAGGAGGGGCGGGGCCGCTAGATTCAGCCACAGACGCGCCGGCGGCGGCCGCCGCCCCTTCGGCGGCGCGCGCCACAGCCCCCGCCGCCGCACCGCTGGCCTGGCTTGCGACGCCGCCGCGCTCCGCCGCGCTCGCGCTGCCTGGCGGCCCCGCGGGGGGCCCCGGCGCGCTCTGCGCTGCCGCCGCAGCGCCCGGCGCCGCTCCGCCCCCGTCCGCAGGCGCTCCCGTGAGCAGCCACAGCGCAGGGGCGGCGGGCGCGCCAACTGTCCCGACCTCCAGCATGGGTGGCGTCGTGCGCGCAGGCGCGGCCGCCACGCGCGCTGCCACGCATGCAGGCTCCGGGGTGGGCGTGTCAACCAGGTAGCAGCCGGCGTGCTCCGTAGCCACGGTCACCCAGCCGGCGTATGCGGGCACGCGGCGCGCGAGGCCGCGCGCGCGCAGCAGGCGCAGCAGGGCGGGCGCGAGCGCGGCGGCGGCGGCGTCAGGGCCGCGGCGCGAGCCCGCGGCCGGCGTCGGGGGTATCGCCGGCGGCCGCGGCGGCTGCGGCGCGCCAGGCGACCCGGCGCGGGGAGAGGCCGGCGCCGGGGCGGCGGCGGGCGCCCCGTCCCCGGCCGCGGCGGCCGCAGCGCAGGCCGCCGACGCCGCGTCGAGCTCCGCCTCCAGCTGCGCGTCTGAGAGGCCGTCCGCGCCGGCCGCGCGCAGCAGCCTGCGCGCCCGCCGAGCGCACTGGCGGCACTGGCATGGGCGGCGCTGCATCCGGCGAGCGTCGACGCCGTCACGCAAGCATGCATGTCAGCGCCGCTCAGATCTCTCAGCGCCCGCACATGTGGGCTGCGGGCAGGCGCGCGAGAACCTAAGAGGGTGCAGAGGGGCGCGCGCCTGTGCGCGTCCGCCGCCGCGCCGGCAGGCAGCCCTGCCGCCGCCGCGTGCGCCGCCAGGCCCCCGCCTCCGCCCTCTTCTTCTTCTCCGCCTCCCCTGCCCGCGTGCGCCGCCGCGCTGGGCTCCCCGGCGTCAGGGCCGCCCGGCGGACCGCGCCCGCTGCCGCCCGCCGCCGCGGCGTCCTCGCCCCACGGCGGCGCGACGGCGACGCCCGCCGCGGGCGGCGGCGGCGGCGGCGGCGCCGCCGCGGGGCACACGAGCAGCGGCAGGCTGGGCGCGAGCGCGCGCTCGCCCTCCTGGTCGCCCGGGTCCTCGCCCGCGCCCAGCGGCGGCACCTGCGCCCGGCGCGCTGCTGGGCGTGGGCGCGCAACCCTGCGACAAGCCCCGGCCGCAGGGTCCTGTCCGCGCGCAGCGGCCGCCGTGCAAACCAAGTACGCAGCCACAACCTGAGCAAGACAGCTCCTGTGGCAAGCAGGCACGACTGCATGAAAATTAAGGCAACGAGCGGTCGCGTCATTTTTCAGCCAGAATTTTTGCAATGTGGAGGTTGATCATCAGCAGCGAGCTTGGATGCAACCATCAAGGTTCCACGACTTCCTTAGGTACCCTACAATGACCCCAGCACAGCCAGCCATGCACCCCGCACCACCGTACCTCGCTGCCTGGCCTGCGCCTCTCGGGGCAACGCGACAAAAGCAGGGCTGCCGCGCGCCGCGCGGCGCACCAGCGCGCGCAACGTCGCCTTGCCGCCGGCCAGCAGCCCGAGCGTCTCCGTGACGAGCGCGCTGCCGAGCTCCACGCCCGGCGGCAGCACCAGCGGGGACGCCACGGGCGCCGCCGCGGCGGCCGGGCCCGGCGCGGGGGCGCCGGGGCTGGGGCCATGGGCCGCGCCCAGCAGCCGGCGCGCGGCCGCCGCCTCGGCGAATATGTCGGCCGGCAGGTCGACCGCCTGCGGTTTGCCAGCCTCAATGTAGGTCATGGGCTCGTAAACCTAGGTTTGAGCAAAGCCCTACCCTACCAGGTCACGCAGGCAGGGCGGCTGACCGCGCGTTCCAGTCAGCAGAGTGCATGAGGGCATGCGGTCGGAGTTTGCCGCTCCTGCAGCCTGCTTGCAGGTCCACCGGCTCAGGACGCCGTCAGCCCGGGGGCAAGCATCGCACGGGGTGACGCGGATGCCTGCCCCGCCAGTGGCTGAGAGCTCTGGCGGCCAGGCCGCGCGTGGGTGGGGGGTGGGTGGTGCGCTAGGGTTAGGGTAGGGTCAGACCGCCAGCGCCGCGTGGAAGGCCTTGGTGAGCGTGTAGGGCGCGCGCGGGAAGGCCGCGTACACGAAGCGCCGCTGCAGGAGCAGCAGCGAGAAGGCGGCCGCCAGCGTCGCCTCCGGGAAGCGGCGCGCCTGCCGCGCCGCGCGCGCCTCGTCAGCGGCCATAAACCTACACAAGTCCTGATGCTCCGCCGCGCCACGCGCGCCGCGTCAGCGGCAGCACAAGCGCCCGAGCTGCGGCGCCCGCTTCTGTTCCCTTACTTCCTTCCAGGCCGCCTTCTAGTCGCCCGAGACGACCTTTGCCGCGCCTCCACAACGTGCGCGGTTGGCCGCCACTGAGCATACACACATGACAGCACATCGCGTCGGCAGCAACGCCTGCGACACTGATCAGGGCCAGGAGTGCAGGTGCCCAGGACCATGCGTCCGGTCAATTAACCTGGAGCAGCTCAGCAGGGAAATGCTAGACGCTATTGTATGGACATGGGTCAACATTCAAACGGTCCAACCCCTTATCACTGCTGGCTTGAGTGACGCAAGCGGCGCAAGCACACATGCCGGGCGCACCAGGGCGGTGTAGGCGTCCGCATCCAGGGGCGCACGGCGGCCGGCCGCGGCCGCCTCGGCCGCCACCAGCAGCGCGAGCGTCAGCTCCGCCGCCGCCGCCACCGCCGGCGTCGGCGCCGCGCCTGGCGCTCGGCCGCACGCGCGCGTGACCGGCGGCGCCGCTTCCGCGAGCAGCGAGGGACCAGCACAGGACGGCGTGACGCTATCACGCACTGCTGATAGCAAAAAAAGGCCGCTTGCCTGAAACAAGGCGAGACCATCGCATGCATCTGTACTGCTCAGAGGGTGGCAGCGGGTGCGGGGCGCACAGGGCGCTGCGGCGGCCAGCGCGTGCAGCCCGGCGCGCCCCACGCTGCTGCGCCATTGCATCGCCGTCAGCAGCGCGCGCCGCGGCGGCGGCAGGGCCGCGGCGCCCGCCGCAGCCGCCGCCAGCCGCCGCTGCGCGCTCGCGGCCGCTGCGGCCGCGGCCGCCCCCGGCGCGCCCCTGGGCCGGCCCCCCGCCACGGCGGCCCCCGCGGGCAGTGCGCCCGCGCGCGCCTCGCGCGGCCGCCGCGGCTTGGGCGGCGCCGGCGGGTCGCCCGGGCGGCGGCGCGTGCGCTTAGGCACCGGCGCGCCGTCCGGGCCCAGCGCTTCGTCCTGCGCGCCCGCCACCTCGATGGCACAGTTTTAACGAGATGTCTCAGCATCACCAATGTGCGCGGCGGGTGCGCGGCGCATGGGGCGGCCTCCGCATTCATCGCCTCCTGTTGGGTGGTGCTGTGTGTAGGCTCGGGGCGCCATAGGGCTTGGAATTGATCATCCCGCCGCAGCTTCAGCGCACAGCAACATACACAGGCGTTCTCACCGTTTGGACCGGCGGGGCGCGCAGCGGCAAGGGTCGCACGCCGCGGACGCCCTTTTGCGGGAGGCGCCCGGCGCTGACTGGGCCGCCTTGGCGCTGGAGAGGACGTGCCGAAAGGGGTTCGGGTTCACGCAACCAGCACAAGCCCTCAATTGCACCCTCAACCACACACCAATGCAACGGGAGGGCCTGAACAGGAGGGCCTGGCACGCGGGCATCTGCCTGTGGGGCAGCGCGCCTGCCCGCGCTTGCGCTTCGGCCGCTTCTTCTTCGTCGGGTCCAGGCGGTGGAAGGCCTGCTTGAGCACCTGCGCGCGCCATCAGCAAGGGTTGCACATTCTACCCTACCCTATCCAGGCAATGGAGGGCCTGCCTGAGCGCCCCAGCGCCGACCTCCTCTGCTGCACACCACATTTTTGCCGCACGTGCTGCAGCCCCGGACCAAGCAGCGGCTGTGGCTCCCAGGCCTGCCACGCCCCGCAGCGGCTATGCCCGAGTCTGCAGATGTTGCAGCTTCAACACTTGCAGATTCAAAGCTCAGGCGTAGGTATATCTCTTGCGGCTGGCAGGCAAGATCGCATGGAGGGCGTGCGTGGACGCCCGACTCCCACTGGGCTCCTGAACCTGCCAGAACGCCAGTGCTCACAGGTGCTCCCGCTCCGGGGGCAGCAGGGCAGGCGGCTCTGGCGGCCCTGCTAACCCTAACAAGCGCTTCTCAGGGCGCCACCTGCTCCAGCAGGTCCTCGGCCTCGCGCTCCGCGCGCTCGTCGGCGCCGTCGGCCGCCTCCCACAGCCGCCCGGGCTCCAGCGCGGCCTCCAGCGCGGCCATGCGCCGCGCGAGCTCGGCCTGCGCGTGCTGCACGCCGCCGCGGGCAGGGCCGCCGGGCGGCTGCGCCTCGCCGCCCTCCGCGCCTGCGCAGCCACCGTCACCAGGTGTACCACTGACATTATGTTTATTAATTATTGTTATCTTTCCAGCAGTTGCGGGTGCTGCCGGCGGCCGCGGCTGCCTGCTGTCGGGCGCCCCACCCCGGCAAGGCCCTGCGCTCGGCGCGCTCCGCCTCTGCGGCGCCCCAGCTGATTACTGGGCACACTATGCACAAAGAATGCCACACAAACAATGCAGGGCAGTACATGCATGGACAGATGGACACAGGGAACGGACAGCCCTGGACCGGACCGTCGTTTGGCTGCGGGGCGCGCTTGCGCCGCTTGCCGCCCGCGCCGCCTGCCGCCTCGGCGCCGGGCTGCGGCGGCTGCGCGGGGTGGCGCCCGGCGTAGCGCGCGTGCACCTCCGCGGCGAGCTCGCGCAGCCGCTGCATGATGCCCGCCGTCTGCGCGCGCGGCGCTCCGTGAGGCCCGGGCGGGCGGCCGCGTGCGCGGCTCTTGCCGGCAGGGCGCACATGGCTGCCGCCGTCCAGCTGACGAGGGCTGCAGGGACCGTCCGTCCGACGCCTGCGCCTGCACGGCGCAGGGCTGCCTGTGTGGCCAGCAAGTCCGAGCGAGCGGGCGCGGCGGCGGCCGCGGGCGGGCGGGCGCGCGGGCGCACCGGGTTGTCGCACAGGGCCTGCGTCATCACGCGCGTCTCCGAGTCCATGAGCGGGCGGTGCGGCTGCGCCGCAGCGAGCCGCTGCAGGCGGGTGTGCACCTGCCGCCCTCGGCCCAGAGTTAAGCTGTATAAGGATTAAGCCCTGATATAGGCGGCAGGGCTGGTGCGCGCCTGCCGCCCTCGGCCTAGGGTCAGGCCTAGACCTGAGCTGGGCGGCAGCGGGGCGACCGCGAGCGCGCCAACCACCGCCTGACACGGTTCTACTGACCAGGCCGGCGGGCGGCATGTGCCAGCAGGCCCAAATGCACGGCGGCGCCGCGTGCGCGAGCGCGGCGGCGCGCGCCGCGCCGGGGCGTGCCTGCGACTCCAGCATGCTGAGCGCGACCAGGCGGTTGCGCGCCGACGTGAACGCGTCCCGGTCGAAGCCGTGCCGTGCGTGCCACCTGCGCGCGGCGGGGAGAGGCGCATGGTGACGGGGGCGGAGCAGCACCAGCGCCCATGCCACCGCAGGCGCGGCCGCGGCCGCGGCGGCGCAGGCTCCTGGCGAGGCAGGGCGCAGGCTGCGCAGTCTCTGCAACAGCGGTGCTGCGCAGTGCGAGGAAGCGTGTCATGCACACACGTGCGGCACTGCCCAAACCCTGCGCATCGGCCGAATGTTCTGCAACTGACGGGCCTGAGGAATAATACGGCGTACACCGACACACAGCCACAAGGCTTGTGACTTTGGCAGTCTATGCAGAGCCAGACGCGGCGATGGCAGGTGGCAAGCACACAGGCGCCGCGCTGGGCACACGCCCCGACACAGCACGAGTTTGAACCCGCCTGCTCAGAAGCCAGGCCCTCCCCTCACACCCCACGAGCGTCCTTGCACCAGGTTGCTCCGCCACAGGCACCGCAGCCTTGGCCGCCAGCGCAGCACATGGCGGCCCCAGGCGTCTGTCAGCGGGTCCCACCGCGCGGGGCGGAGGGAGAGGGTAGGGTCAGTGGACCAACCACTCAAATCGTATCCATATAAAGGGGCCCCTACCCTAACCCTATGGGGCGCGCACCGCAGCCACGCGCGCAGCATCGCCTCGTCCTCGGCTTCCGAGAACAGGCGCTTGCGCTCCATGCTGCGCTTGAGCTTCTCGCGGTCCATGCTCACCTGCCGGGCGCGCGCCGCGCGCGTCGGGCTGTGCCGGCTGCGGCCCGTTGGGCGCAGGAATAAAGCACGCAGCAGCGGCACCACGCAGAGGCTGGGCTGACGACCATGCCTCACGCCAGGCGCATAGCACGGATGCATGCGGCGCCGCACGGCGGCGCCGCAAGGCGGCGCCGCAGGGCGCGCCTTCGGCTTGCCCATGAAGCCGCCCTTGGGCTCCCTCGGCTTGCGCTTCCGCGGCGCCGCCGCCGGCGGCCCCGGCGGCGCGCCCGCCACGCCGGCCGCTTGCGCCGCCGGCGCCGCGGCGCCCTCTGCGCCGAGCGGCTGCGGCGCCGCGGCCCCGCCCGGTGCAAGCGCGGACGCGGGCGCGGGCGCGGGCTCCTCGTCCTCGTCGTCCGCGTGCGCCAGGCGCTCCTGCTCGCCGTCGCTGAGCTCGTCGCCCGGCGCCGGCGCCGGCGCCGCCTGCCGCGCCTCCTCCCTGCCGCGCCCAAGGCGCAATCTGACTGTGTTCGCATGGGCCTATCCGGCTCCCGTGCACTTGGGGTTCGAGCGCAGGGCCTCAATCGCCACCATCGCCTGACTGGGTTGCGAGGCGGGCGGAGGGCGGCTGCGCAGACGGGTGACCGGCCCGCCGCGGCGCACCGGGGCTGCGGTGGCATGACCATCCACCGGCTCGCCGGCGCGGGCGCCGCCGGCGGCCGCGCCCGCCCGGCCTGCCGCGGCTGCGGCGGCGGCCGGCCGGCGCGCGCGCGCGCCGCGCCCTTCTGCGCGCGCTTCAGCACCTGCGCGCGCGCGCGCCGCCGGCCGTCAGGTGCCCGCCGGTTCGCTCCTGACGGCCTGAGCACCGGGCGCGCACGGCATGCAGCAGCGCATGGCATGCAGGATTGCACTGCCAGCCTGGAGCTCCCCTGTCCCCAGTCCCAGCGCAGGAACAGCAGATCGCCGCCAGTCACCCGGGGAGGCAGGACCTTGCAACATGTTGGGGGAGTGGGGGCGCCTGCGGGTAGGGCACGTCCAGGTTGAGCGCGATATGGTGGCAGAGGTGGAGGGGGTAAGGTAAGGGTTAGGGTGGGGAGCGCGCCTGCGGGTAGGGCAGGTCCAGGTCGAGCGCGATCTGGTGGCAGAGGTGCAGGTCGGGCGCAGCGGCGCAGGCCTGCAGGCGCTGCGCCAGCGCCTCGGCCTGCGCGCGCGTCAGCAGCCGCGCGGCGGCCCAGCCCTCGCGCGACATGGCGCCGCGCTCCGCGCTTGCCGGGAAGCACAGGCCCATCTTCTCGCGCCTGCGCGCGGCGCGCCCGCGCCCTCGGCAACTCTGTCTGCAAGTTGGTGCAGCTTTTATTACGAGAAGCGCGCAGGCCCGTCTTCTGGCGCCTGCGCTTAGGGCGCAAGCAAGCCCTTGATAGCTGGCCGCACTGTAATCCGCCTTCGGAGCGCAGGCCCGCCTCTCGCTCCTGCGCACAGGGCGCCCGTGTCCATCAGACAATCTGGCTGCACTGTGATGCATTGATCCCGCGGATAAAGGGCGCTGACCATGGCGCGCCCTGCAGCGCTCCGCGCCTGGCGCCCCAAGCACATGCACGGCATGTGCTGGGCGCGGGCGCGCACCAGAGCGTGCACAGAATCTCCAGTCGCGCCCAGTAGCGGCCCGGCGCGCCGGCTGCGCGCAGGTCGTACGTGCGCCGGCCGCGCGGGAAGCCTGCACGCCCAGGACGTACCCGTGCTCTAGCGGGCATGCAGGCGCACTGCACGCTCCGTGCTTGCTGCCAGTTGTGGCCTGTCCACAACGTAGTAGGACAAAGCCAAGGCATGACAGCGCTGTGCCGGCTATGCATACGGACACCGCCACTTGCGGCATGGCGGGACGCCGCGCCCCGATCGCGTCCAGCAGCATTTGACCTCGCTCAAGCGCGGGGTGTCTGACGTGCTGTGAACCCTACCCTCTGGCATGAGCCTTGGCGCATGTGCAGCCGCCACCAATGTGCGCGGCAGGCGGCTGGCTCCTCACCAGGCGCGGCCCCGACCCACAGGACTAATCATCACACTATGTGACATTACACGGGACTCACGCACCGCCCACACGGACCCTTCTTATCTGGCAAAACTAGACGCGCACCGTCGGGGACGGGCACCGCGGGCGGCTGCTCCTCCGGCGCGCCCAGGACCGCGGCGCCGCACTCGCCGCCGGCGCGCGGCTCGCCCGCGGGCAGCGCCAGCGCCTCGGCCTGCAGCTTGGGGTCTGCCAGGTCGGCGGGCTCCTCCAGCGCGGCCTCCGCCTGACGCTCGCGCGGGGCGGCGAGGAGGTTTAGGGCTCAGGGGGACAGGGATAGTTTTCACCTTAAACCTATCAGCTGGCCCTCTGCGGCAGGGCGGGCGGCGTCCCCCGGCGGTGCCGTCCGCCTCGCAGGCAAACTACGGCCGCAGGCGTTGCTTGCTCTCGGCTGCAGACCTGCTCTGGAGGTGAGCCCCAGGCGCGCACTGCAAGCGCCCTGGCCGCGCTGCACCTTAATCGGATCGCGGCAGCGTGCGCCTACAGCTGCGCTCACCACAGGCTCCCCGGGCGCCGGGCGCACCGAGGCCAGGAAGGTGAGAGCGGCCGCAGGCGCGGACTCGGCCGCCGCGCCCGGCGCGCCGCCGCCCGGCGCGCCGCCGCCCGGCGCGCCGCCGCCCTTACGGCGCTCCGCCGCGACCAGGCCCAGGGCTTCCAGCGTCTGCCGCCCGACGCGGCCGCCACTTCAGCGCGCACCCCCGCCCCCCCCCCTCCCCCCTAACCCGACCACATGAGGGCTCCCGGCTCAATGATGCCGGCAGCACATCTGAAACAAGTGATATGGCTGGTATGGTCGACCGCGCGCCCGCGCGCCCGGCCCGTATGAGCGCGCCGGGCACGCCTGGAGCGCACCTCCAGGGTGCGCAGCAGGCGGCCGGGCGCGCCCGCATCCAGCAGCTGCGCCTGCACGTCCGGCGGCAGCTCGCCTGCGCGGGCGCGGCGCCCGTCAGCCTGCGCCTCCCCCTTGCCTGCTCACCGGCACAACGGTGCCGGCGCCGCTCGCAGCACTGGCTCGAACGGCGCAGGGCGCCCGCGTCTGTTCACACGACTGCAGGTTTGCGCGGGCGCGCGGCCGCTGAGCCGGGAAGCGCGGCGCTGCCGCCGGGGCGCCCGGGCGCGCACCCAGGCGCTGCGAGCGCGCGCACGGCGCCGCCTGGACCGTCTTCACGTCGACGCAGGAGCCGGCCACCTGCAGGACCAGGCCCACGGCCAGCGCATCGAACAGCCCGCGCAGCGAGAAGCGGCGCCCGCCGGCGTCACCGCCGCCGCCCGCGGCCGCGGCCCCGCCGCCGCCGCCGCCGTCGCCAGCCCCCGCCACGCCCCGCTCCGGTGCCCCATCGCTCGGGCCGTCGGGCGCTGCCCCGCCGCCCGGCGCCGCCGCCAGGTCGGGCGGTGCAGCGGGGCCTGCCGCAGCAGGCGCGGCTGGCGCGGCTGCCGCGCGCGCGCCCGCCGCCCCGGGGGCCGGCGCGGGCCCCGGCCCCGCGCCAGGCCCTGGCGCGGCCACCCGCGCCAGCCCGCCGAAGCACAGGGTCGTGCGTGAAGGCAGCTGGAATGTGCCGACCCGGCCGCCCGCCTGGCGCGCCGGGGCGGGTGGCGCCGCCGCGCGGTCCACGAGGCGGTTCGCGCCGCCCGCGCCGGCCACCGGGTCCAGGCCCGGCCGCTCGAAGCCGCCGAGGCCTGCGCGCCGCGCCGCCGCGCCCGGGTGCGCTTTGCTGCCCCTGCTAGTGCAATGCCCCGCGAGGCCGCAGCAGCTCGCCGCTGCGCGCTTGTCGCGCCCCGGCGCTGCGCGGGCCAGATAGGCCTGGGTGCAGCCACCGCAGAAGCGCAGGGCAGCCCCTGCGCCCGACCCTCATGCACACTCAGGCAGGTCCGTCGTCGCTGGTTGTGTGCAGGCACCCTGGTGGAACCCTACAGGGTCCGGGGAGGCGCACCCAGCAGGCGCAGGATGGCGTCGTGCAGCAGGCGCGCTCGCACCATCTTGGGCTCGACGTAGCCGTTGCCGGCGCGCGCGGCTTTCTCCGCATTATACTTGGCGCGCGCCACGACCTGGCGGCGCCGCCGGCGCTCCTTCGCCGCGGCGCCGGCGGGCGCCCGCCCTGGTGCGTGCCCGTCGCCCTCCCGCGCGGCCCCTTCCCGCACGCCCCCCGCCTCCTCCCCCAGCCCATCGACGTCGAGCGCGCAGTTGCCTGCCCCCAAGCCGCGCGCCTCACCGGCCGCGGCGCCGTCCGCGCTCGCGGCAGCAGCGTTGGGCGCGGCGCCGGGCAAGCCCCGCGCGCCCGGGCCCGGCTCGGCGGGCGCCTCGGCGGCGGGCTCGCGCGCGGCGCCGCCGCCGGGCGCGGCTTCGGGCGGCGGCTCCCCCTGCGCGCCAGGCCCAGGCCGCTCAAACCCCACCCTACCTGAGCTGCTGCAGCAGGGTGCAGAGCTCGCCAGCGTGCCGGTGGCGTTTTGAAGCTCACAGGCGGCAGAGCATGCGAGGCTCTCCCCGTCAGCACGCAGCGCCGACCGCGCTCCGGCCGCGTCAGCATGCGGCGCCCGGCCTCGCAGGCAGGACGCGTCTGCGCACGATGCCACGCCCTGTCACACTGCCACCCTCGGCCGCCCAGCAACAAAGCTGCCAGCACTGGAGGGACGTCCAGGACACGCGCTCCTGCGTGTGGGAGGCGGCGCCCGCTGCAGAGCCGCGGGCGGCGGCGGCACCTTTGGCGGCGCGCGGCCCATCTTGCCGTAGCTCGCCTTGCGGCGCGCCGCGACCGCCTGCCTCGCCTGCGCGGCCGCGCGCGCATGCGGCTCAGCTGGGGGGGGCCGCACGGCGCCGGCCGTGCCATTGCCACCTGGGGCGCAGCCAGCGCCGCCTGCGGCGACCAGTGAACGGCCAGCGATGGATCACGTCACGGGGGGCACGCCGTCCGGCATGGCCGCGGGGCACCAGACTGGTGCCGCACTAACGCACACTCGCCATGTTTCTGGACGTTGCTCGACAAGTGCTCGTGCTGGGGCCGCCGGCGTGTGCACGCCCTAGCTGGGCTGCTGCAGGCTTGCGACACGGAGCGCTGACTCTTGAGCGGTGCACCAAGCGCCGCCCGTACCGCAGAGACCCACCCGCAAGAGCAGCTAATGCTGGGCGTTGGGTGCATGGGCGCATGCGGCCGCGCATCACAATGCCTGCATGAGAAAAAGCGGCGTTTTGAGGCCCGGCAGGCCCATGCACGCACCACGCCCACCGGCCAGCGGCGGCACAGGGGTGCACCGGGGGCACAGGGCCATTGCTGAGCAGGCCCTACCCTAGCCTACCCCAGCCCTAACCCTGACCATGTGCACGCACCGCGTCCACCAGGCGCTCGTCGATGGCGGCGCAGGGGTGCACCAGCAGCGGCGCCTCGACGGGCTTCTGCTTGCGGTCCAGCGCGGGCGCGGACAGGTGCGCGTAGACCGCCTGCTCGCCCAGCAGCTGCACTCTGTTGGTGGACAGGTGCAGCTGACTGAGGTTACGACAGTACGAGGCGTGTGATCCGCGGCACTAGGCCACTCTTCAAGCCGCGGGCTGTTGGTGGGTGGGCGCAGATGGCTGGGCTCAGGACAGCATGAGGCGCATCATCCGAGCCACCAGGCAGTTCTTCGCTGGCATGACATGGGCGTCAGTGAAGGAGGGATCGCTCGTGAGCGTGGACCTGCAGAGTGTTTGTTGAACTTTGTCAAGCGCGCCACTTGTGAACATTGTTAAGCGGGCCACGCAGGGCTGAGTGAGCAGGCTGGAGACATGCAAGCATCGAGTCGGGATGCAGAGCAGGCATGGTCATGTAAAAAATGACGGCAGTGACCAGTGAGCCGAGGCAGGGTAGCCTCGCCGCCAGACAGTTCCGCGCCTGTTTGGCCACGACCAAATGGCCGATGATGCGCGCGGCGGTCTTGCGATCGACGCGCTCCCCCTCGCGCGTGCCCTCCACCTGCGCGCTCGCCGGCCCGCCGCCGCTGATGCGGGGACGCTGCAGGGCGCAGCGCCCACTGATGCCTGGCATGCTGCGACACGATGCTACATGCGCAGCCCTCACGGAGTGGCTCCGGGGTCATAAAACCGTTTTTTGCGGGCAAGAAATGCACCTCACCACCTATTTATAGGGCCGTGGAGCTTGGGCGCTGCAGCTGTCCAGACCAGCACAGGACCAGAAGCAACCACAGCCCGCCACCTCAAAGTTCGGGCAATACTTTGTGCGTACGCCGGATGTTGGATGCAGGTGTCTAACTCACAGCAAGGTCGCCCGGTGACGGTTTGGTGTGCCAGCGGAGCGCGGCAGCCGCACATCGCCGGGGCGGCGCGCCTGGAGCACCCTGCGGAGGTCGTGCGCCACCAGGAAGCCCCTCTCAGCCAGCAGCTCCGTGCAGCGCCGCACGCGCGCCTTGAGAATGTTCGTCGCGCGCTTGCCGAGCTCCGCTTCGCTCACCGTCGGCAGCACCTGCGCGCAGCCATGGCGCGCGGGGTCCGGACCGCCACGGCTGCTAAGCTGCTGTGGTGCTGTCAGGCCCGCGCGCAGGGTCTGCCCACCCTCGCATCTCATCAGTGCATTCATAGGTTGTGCAAAGACGCAGCACGCGCGCCGGTACGCAACTGCGGTCGCGTTCGGCTGACTGGCAGCCTCCCCACCCAGCTTGCTCGAGCGGCACTCACACTATACTCATACTTTACGTGCGCGCGCACCGTGACCATGCCCTGCAGGAGCGAGGCGCCGACGTCGGGATGCGCGGGCGGCTGGCGCGTCAGCGCCGGCCATGCGGCCGCCTGCGCGGGCGCCCCGCCGCCCGCCCGCTCGCCCTCATCGCCCCGGGCGGCAGCGCCCCGGCCTGCAGCGCCGTCTGCACAGTTACCACCAGCGACCTCCAGCAAAGCATACCTAAACCTGACGATCACATGACGGACTTGGACTGAGGGAACAGGCCCGACGACAGAGAGCCTGTGCTTCGCGACGGATCCACTGGAGTTGACCTGGATCCACTGAAAGGTACCTCACATGCACTTGGGGAGGGGGAGAGGGGACATGCACATAGAGAGCCTGCGTTCTGCAGAGGCAGCAGCCTTGCACAGGTTCAGATATGGCCCTTTGCAGGACAGTTCTTGCTTGAATCGGCACCTGGGAGCCCCGGCGGTGCCTGGCCCTGCGGCGCTGCTGCGTCTGCCCTGTCGGCCGCAGGATGGCTCGCAGCAGCAGCAGCGGCCGTGGCCGGCCCTCCGGCCGTCCCTGAAGCTTCGCCTGCGCCAGCCGCCACGCCCGCTGTTGCACCTATGCTTGCTGGTGCCTCAACAGGCTGTTGTGGGAACGTTAGGGTATACACGGTAGTGTAGGGTAACATATATCCTGTCCCTATGGTGATGCATGCAACCAGTAGCAGAAGCGAAGGACCGCACCTTCTGACCCGCCCGGCGGCGCCAGGTCGCGCGCGGTGATCCAGCCCCCCTTGGCCGCGGGCGTGCGCTGCAGGCACGCAGGGGCGCTGCCTGCAGCACCAGAGGGCCGCCCGCGAGGCTCCCCTGGCGCCGCCGGCGGCGGCGCCGCGGCGGCGCCCGCGAGCGGCGTCGCGAGCGCCACGCGGTGCTTGGCCAGCATGTCCGGCGGCAGCTTGAAGACCTGGCAGCCCGCGCAGCGTGCTGGAAGTGGCAAGGCTATCAGCTGACGACACCACGGGGTCGTCAAATTTTTTCTTGACGCATGAGTGGGAAAGGGTGCTTGCGGAGCGCAGGGGCGGTAGCACAGCATTGACTGGGTACGCTGCTTCACCAGACTCTGTCTTGCGCAGTCTGTGCGCTTGGCAGGCCTGGACGTGGGGCTCTGACAGCAGTCTACCGCTGTCTCGGAGTGCCCGGTCGAGCGCACAGCAGCGTGGCGCTGGCGGCACGCGCACAGAAGCTGGGCGGCCCCCTGACGATGACGGACGCAGCACACATGCGCTCCGGGGCCTCATCAATGCGGGCGACGCCTGCGAGGAGAGCATGCAGGCACCAAGCGAGCCGCGTTCTGGGCAAAAGATAACCCTATTACACCCTAGATGACGGTAATTTGCGAATCCCGTGCGCGCCTTGATGTACATTTTGCCCTCCTGGCCGTCCTCCTCGCGCGCGCGGTAGCGCGCCAGCACGGACGCAAGCGCCTTGTTCGCCTTCTTCTGGCCCAGGCCCAGCCGGCGCAGGATCTGGTACTGGGGCATGCCGCGCTCGCCTGCGCGGCCGCAGGGTCTGGTAGGGTCGGTCCTCTGCGCCTCTCTGCGGTCTTGAGACAGCATCCATGTCCGGACGCCCCCACACAGATCAGTGCATCTCCCATGTATGGGGTAGGGTAGGGTTAGCCTAGCCGTACGCACCGGCATCCAGCAGGAGGCTGATGACCTGCCAGTCGAAGCCGCACTCGGCCAGCAGCTGCCCGCCGCCGCCACCGCCCTCGCCCTCGCCGCCCTCGTCCCCCGCGTCCTCCTCCTCCTCCGCCGCGCCGCGCGCCGGCGCGGCCGGCGCGCCGGCGCCCGGCGCCGGCGCGTCCAGGCGCATGAACGTGTCGGCGCGGCGGCCCGGTCCCTCGCCGGGCGCGCCTGGGAACTGGCTGGCCAGGCCCTCGGCCGCCAGCTTGGCGCGGATGCGGCGCCACGCGCGGTGGCCCTCCTGGCCCCCCGTGCGGGGGCGCCAGCCGTCAGGACGCAGGCGCGTCCCGCCAACAGATGCCAACAAGCCACCTTGTCGCTCATAGGTTCCTCCAGACGGCCGACTGCGCGCACTCGGAGCCCGTCCTGCTGCGTCCGCGCGGCCGCATGCAGCTCCCCGCCTTCGATCTGTTAAACTTGCGCAGCAGGGGCACGGCGCCATGCACCCGCAACGTTGGACGTTGTGCTCCTGTTCACAACGCCTGGGCTGTCACGCGCAGCTGGCAGGACCTGCCGTGCACACGAGACAGACGACGCGCGGATACGGTACCTTGAAATATGTCTGTGCGGGGGGGCGCGCCATGCCGGAGAAGCCCAGCTGGGCCTTGACGTCCGGCTCTGCACATGAGATGCGCAACCTAACCCTAACCCTGTGCGGGGGGGCGCGGCACGCCGGAGAAGCCCAGCTGGGCCTTGACGTCCGGCTCTGCACATGAGACGCGCAACCTAACCCTAACCCTGTGCGGGGGGACGCGCCACGCCGGAGAAGCCCAGCTGGGCCTTGACGTGCGCCTCCAGCATCGTGCGCCCCGCCGCCGCGGCGAGCAGCGCGCAAACGCGCTGCATGACCGGCCCGTCGTCGGTCACGCTGAACGTCCCCGCCGCCGCCGAGACCTCCTGCGCCGGGCGCCCCGCTTGAGCCGGCAGTGAGACGCTGCGCTGGACGCAGCGCACTGCGTGCCGCAGACGGCCGCGAGCCGCGCGGCACCAATGCCAGTGTGCCTGGGTCAGCAGAGCAGGTTGAGACAGCAGCCTGCCGGAGAAGCTGGGGCGACAGTACTGAGCCTGGACCTGGACGGGTCTAGGGTTAGCGCGCCCGCAGGACCTCGCCCTGCGCCACGGCGGGCCGGAAGCGGCGCAGGTGCATGATGGCGGTCGACAGCGGCCGCCCGGCCTCGTGCAGCACGACGCTGGTGAGCGTGATGAGCCCGCGCGCGTCCAGAAACTGCGCGCGCGCACGCGGCCCTCGCCGCCGCACGCGGCGCCTCGCGCGCAGAGCGCGTGCGCCATACGGCCCGTCCCACACACAGGCCTGGTAGTGCACTAGGCATGACCAGATAAGTTTCCCCGCTGATCAAAATGTGGCCAATTCCCTTATTTTGTGCTCAAGAAGCGCAAGCATGATGGCATGCAGCGTGCTCCCTGCCGGTGGCGGCGGCCCGTGCGGCGCGCCCGCGCGACGTAGTGGTAGTTCTTGGGGGTGATGCCCATCGCGCGCGCGGCCAGGTGCCGCAGTGCGCCCCGTGTGCGCGACCGCGCGATGTCCTCCAGCGCCGCCCGCTGCCGCGCGGTAAACGAATTTATACTCTGTGCTGAGCACCCGCCTTTTGCCGACGCTCGTCACAGCGCCCTGACACTGACAATGGCACGCCATGCAATAACTGCGTCTGAGCTGCAGCTGCAGCGGCCAGTGGACTCGGGATGCTCGCGGAGGATTGCCGCGCGAGCGGGCGGGCAGCTGCCCCGCTCGGACCGCCGGCGGCGCGCGCCTGGTTGGGGCTGATGGCGTGCACGGTGAGCGTGGCGTCGTACAGGCCCAGCGCCAGGTCGCGCAGCGCCTGCGAGGCCTGCCGCGGCGCCCGCCGGCGGCGCTTCAGCAGCCTGTATACAGTGCCACCTACCTCTACTTGTGTCGGCCTCGCGCCCGCTGCGCACATAGTTCATGCCCTCCAGGATTGGGCGGCACTGGCGGTCCGCGCTCAGCTCCTTTGCGCGCTGGCAAACGCCAGCGCTCCAGTGTTTGACACGTCATGGGACCTTCCTACCCCGCTGCCAAAGCGAGAAGCCGGAGCGGCCTGGGCAGTGCCTGGTCAGGCCAACAAGCCAACTCTCTCATACCACAGCACTGTGACGAGGCGCGGGAGCGCACCACGAGCCTGTACGCGCCCTGCTGCCCCAGGACGTAGTCGTCTGCCTCCGTGTCGCCAGCGCACCTGCTCGCCCACCAAGCGATCAGTGCCCGAGCAGGCGTGCTGGAGCATGCATGCCGAGCACGCTCCCGTTCACTGTTCTTGTCTTGTTAAATTGCGCACGCCTCCAGCATGCCGCGGCATGGCAGCCCTGCTGGCACAGACAGGCGCGTACCCGTCTTCGGCAACAACACGCGCGACATCTTCCGGCATTTGCAGCAGCGCGCCCCACACGCAGCGCTTGACAGGGTCGGTGAGCGCCGTCAGGCCGGCCACTGGCAGGCACTCCTGCAGCTGCGTCCACAGCTGCTCCGTGCCGCAGCCTGCACCACACTCCCGGTCAGTTCAAGACGCATGCCGCGTCAGTCACAAGCTCATCACGGGCCCACCGCGCATACGCACCTGCAGGGCCCTCCAATGCTACCTCATCCACCGCTATGTTCACAAGCTCGTCCATGGCGCAGATTATGTAAGCGCGCTCGAGCTCACACCGCAGCGCCGAGCGCCGCGCCGGGCGCCGCGCCAGGCGCCCTCACTGGAGTATTTCACCACCTGAACGTTGTAGTGAGTGTGTCGGAAAAAGCTCGGCCTTTGCCTGTCTCTCCTGCGCCCGCCTGCTCCTCCTTTCCACTCGAGCTATCAAGACCCTGAGGCCCTACATTGCTGACCCGCGAGGCGGCTGCAGCGGTGCCCGCGCCTCTGCCGATCAACAGCGAAGGTGGCAAGGGCCAGCATCATCGAACAGTGTAAGCCAGTGGCAGCGCGGTCGATTCTGTGCACGCACGCCTGCGACTGAGCTTGCGGGCGCGATGGGCGACCGCGGCGGCTTTGACCGCGGATTCGGCGGCCGCGGCGACCGAGGTGGCCGCGGCGACCGCGGGGACCGCGGCGACCGCGGGCGCGGGCGCGGGCGTGGCCGGCCGCGCGGGCGCAAGGACGAGGAGGAGAAGTGGGTGCCGTGCACAAAGCTGGGCCGCCTGGTGCAGCAGGTACGCGTGCGCATGCAGTGCTCGTGCGGAGCGTGTAGCCTGTGACGGTGCGGGAGTGCGCAGCGGCTGCGTAGAGCACGGATAGCTGAGCGAGTGCGTGGAACGCGCGTGTATGTTGCAAGCAGAAAGAAGGTCTTGCAAGTGGTGAGCTCGATGCTGGTTGGCAAGGAGTGGCTCTGCGTTGCGCGCTGGAGAGGCTAGGCGGGCATGCGTACAGCCACTACTGCAGCGCCACTCGTTTGCTAACGCGCTGATGGCAGCGCGTGCGGGCTGCTGAATTGCTGCAAGCTGCCCAGCGTGGCTGACGTGCGGGCCCGCGGGCGCGCAGGGCAAGATTAAGAGCCTGGAGCAGATCTACCTCTTCTCGCTGCCGGTGAAGGAGTACCAGATCGTGGAGGCATTCCTGGGCGCGGCGCTCAAGGACGAGGTGATGAAGATCATGCCCGTGCAGAAGCAGACGCGCGCCGGCCAGCGCACGCGCTTCAAGGCGCGGCTCAGCCTCCCCTCCGCGCGCCTCTGGGTCGCCGTCGCAAGCGTCTCCGCTGTGCTTGACGTATGCTCTGCTGTGCTTGACGTATGCTCTGCTGTGCTTAACGTATGCTCTGCTGTGCTTGACGTATGCTCTGCTGTGCTTGAAGTATGCACTTACGTACGCTGCGCCCATAAGCTATTCTAGTGCTGCGTTAGGTGTGCTGGTGAGCTTGGTGGGGCAAGCCTCACAAGTGAATCTTGTCGTATTGCAGAAAAGGTGCCGTCCTGTGTGGCCCCGGCTGCCATGTGACCTGGCGGGCCTGCGGCGCAGGCGTTCGTGGTGGTGGGCGACCACAACGGCCACGTGGGCCTGGGCGTGAAGTGCGCCAAGGAGGTGCGCTTGCCCTGCTAGCACGCTCTGGCAATGTCACTGCTCCCTGAGCTTGAGCAGAGTAGAAGGTCGCGTGATAGTCGACCGGCTGTGTGTCACGGTGGGAGCCGGTACCGTCAGGCCAGCAAAGTCAGGCTGCCGGCGTGCGGTGTCGAACGCGCAAGCGCGGGCCAAGCTTATGGCGGGGACGCTCGCAGCACCTGCACTGGCGCCCGGGAACGTGGCACGTTGCAAGGCCGCACCAGTGCCCGCAGGCGGCCTCGCGCCGGGCGTCAGGGTTAGGGCCAGGACAGCGGCGGGCGGCAAGGCGTCCCGACCCTGACCCTTGACGCGCTGCGCGCAGGTCGCGACCGCCATCCGCGGCGCAATCATCCAGGCCAAGATGTCGGTCGTGCCGGTGCGCCGCGGCTACTGGGGCAACAAGATCGGCAAGGTGCACACGGTGCCGACCAAGGTGACGGGCAAGTGCGGGTCGGTGACCGTGCGGCTGATCCCGGCGCCGCGCGGCGCGGGCATCGTGGCTGCGCGCGTGCCGAAGAAGGTGCTGCAGATGGCCGGCATCGAGGACTGCTACACCTGCTCGCGCGGCTCCACCAAGACGCTCGGCAACTTTGTCAAGGCGCGCACCGCCCGCGGGGCCGGCCCCGGCACTCCCTTTTGTGGGTGTAGGCACCACTGGTAGGACTGCTATACTCGCTCGCGCGGCTCCACTAAGACGCTCGGCAACTTTGTAAGGCGCGCCCTCTGCCGTCGTTGATCAGATACAGGCCCTCTTGATCCCATCAACCGGCTCGGGGCCGGCCGCGCGCTCCGCCTTGTGGGTGTGCATCGCTGGTGAAGGGGCAAAGTGCTGCATTGTCTTGAGTGAAAATGTGGCGGTGATTTCAGTGCGCATGAAAGGGTTGGGCGGGGGGCATGGTCGGGGTTGCGTGTTACCTGCATGCAGATGCGTGGGCGCATGTTGCATCACGGCCTGGGGCGCAGCGCCCTGCAAAGCAGAGCATGCGCCCGGCGCCCCAAGCCTG
>JAABUU010002864.1_pt1 | contig 23487 bp, 20 predicted proteins | sample 5559301 | NCBI WGS metagenome assembly JAABUU01 (sample SAMN10711884, study PRJNA513360) | rock metagenome | isolation source: Antarctica rocks | place: Antarctica: Victoria Land, Richard Nunatak white | reverse complement strand
ACCTCCTCGAGCAGCCCCGCCCGATCGGGGAGCTCGAAGTTCTCGGCGAGATAGCGGTCGGTCTCGGTCCGCGGCTGGCCGTCCAGGGCCATGTTCAGAGCGATCAGGCGGGCACCCTCGACATCTGAGTCCTTGGCCGGGCCGGGCGCGGCCCCGGCACCTCCCGGGGCGTCACCGACCGGTGCGGGTGCTGAGGCTCGCGGCGTGGGTGACGAGACTGGGGCAGCGGGCGCGACGGCGGGGCCAGGACCGCCCTCGGGAGGGGTGGGGCCGGGAGGTGGACCCTCGCCGCCTGCCCGCTGGCGCGACGCGCCGGCGGAGCGCGACCCGCGCTCCTCGGGCCGCACCGGCACCTCGGGCTCAAAGGCCTCACCGCGCCGACTCCCTGAGGCGGTGCGCAGCTCTCCCATGTTGCCCTGCAGAAGGGACAGGTCCGCACTCAGGCGGTGTGCTCCCGTGCGCAGGCTCTCAAACAGCGCCCCCAGCTCACTCTCCATGGCATCGACGCGCTGAAGCATGGTGTCGGCGGCTTCGGAGACCACCCCGACGCGCTCCTGCGCCTGATCGACGGCATCGTTGCGCACCCGGTCGGCCTCGCGCTGGGCGTCCTGACGGATGCGGGTGGCCTCGAGGCTGGCCTCGCGCTCGATGTCGGCGGCGCTGGTCTCGGCAGCCTCCACGATCGCCTGGACCTGGGCGCTGGCCGCCGAGGCCAACGACGCGCCGCTGCGCGAGCGCGCCGAGCGCCGCAGGGCCTCCACCTCGGCGGCGACGACCTCCAGGTGGGCGTCGACGGCGTCGGGCTCATAGCCCCGACGACCAATGGGGAAGTCGCGCTTCTCGATGGACTGGCGGTCAAGCTCCAAGACTTCGTCCTCCGCGTTGGTCGGGTCCGGGGAGAGGGCGGCAAGCGTACCGGACGGCTGGCGGGGATAGCGGCCCTCGTCGTTGTCCGGTGGATTCGGGTGATCCCCGGGGCGGTTCAGGCCTGGGCGGGAGCCTCGTTGGCCTGCATCTCCGAGAGATTGCGGCGTAGATCGCGCAGCTCGTCGCGCAGACGCGCGGCGTACTCGAAGCGCAGCTCCTCGGCGGCGGCCAGCATCTCCTCCTCGAGCTCGACGATGGCGCGTTCGAGGTCGGGCTGATCGAGGTCCAGGGCGCTGCGGCGACGCTCCGAGCGTCGCCGGCCCCGCGGCGTCTTTGAGTCCTGCTGGAGAAACTCGGCGATGTCGGAGATTCCCTTGACCACGGTGGCCGCGGTGATCCCGTGCTCGGTGTTGTAGGCAACCTGGATCTCGCGCCGACGATCGGTCTCCTCGATGGCCGCGGTCATCGCCCTGGTCATCTTGTCGGCATACATGAGCACGGTACCGTCGACGTTGCGCGCGGCCCGCCCGATGGTTTGGATCAGCGACGTCTCCCCGCGCAGGAAGCCCTCCTTGTCGGCGTCGAGAATGGCCACCAGCGAAACCTCGGGCAGATCAAGGCCCTCGCGCAGGAGGTTGACGCCCACGAGCACGTCGTACTCGCCCAGGCGCAGATCGCGAATGATCTGGATGCGCTCCAGGGTGTCGATCTCTGAGTGCAGGTAGCGCACGCGGAAGCCCATCTCCATCAGGTAGTCGGTCAGATCCTCACTCATCTTCTTGGTCAGGGTGGTGACCAGGGTGCGCTCCTGGCGGTCCACGCGCCGGCGCACCTCCCCCATGAGGTCGTCGATCTGGTTGCGCGTCTGGCGCACCTCGATGGCCGGGTCGACGATCCCCGTGGGACGCACGATCTGCTCGACCACCCGTCCCGAGCGGGTGCGCTCGTAGTCACCTGGGGTGGCGGAGACGAACAGGAGCTGGGGGGTGATGGACAGGAACTCCTCGAAGGTCTGCGGCCGGTTGTCCATGGCACTGGGCAGCCGAAAGCCGTAGTCGACGAGGGTCTGCTTGCGCGAACGGTCGCCCTCGTACATCCCCCCGATCTGGGGGACGGTCTGGTGGGACTCGTCGATGAAGCAAACGAAGTCGTCGGGGAAGTAGTCGATCAGGCAGTAAGGGCGGTCACCGGGCTGGCGGCCGTCGAGGATGCGCGAGTAGTTCTCGATGCCCGAGCAGAACCCCACCTCGCGCAGCATCTCCATGTCGTACTGGGTGCGCTGGCGCAGGCGGTGGGACTCCAGCAGCTTGCCCTCGGCCTCGAGCTCGGCGCAACGCTGATTGAGCTCACGTCCGATCTCGGCCACCGCCCGGTCGACGGTGCCTTCCTTGACGTTGTAGTGGGTGGCGGGCCAGATGGCGACGTGCTCGAGGTCCTCGCCCAGCAGCTCCCCGGTCAGAGGATCGAAGTGCTGCAGTCGCTCGACCTCGTCGCCGAAGAAGGTGGCGCGGAAGGCGGTCTCGGCGTAGGCGGGAAACACCTCGAGCGTCTCACCGCGCACTCGAAAGGTGCCGCGGCCCAGTGCCGTGTCGTTGCGCGTGTACTGGATGGAGACGAGCTTGCGCAGGAGGGCGTCACGGTCGCTGACCTGACCCTTGCGCAAGATCTGCATGTTCATCTCATAGACCTCGGGGGAACCCAGGCCGAAGATCGCCGACACCGAGGCGACGACCACCACGTCACGGCGGGCGAAGACGGCAGCGGTGGCGGCGTGGCGCAGGCGGTCGATCTCCTGGTTGATGGCCGAGTCCTTCTCGATGTAGAGATCGCGGCTGGGAACGTAGGCCTCGGGCTGGTAGTAGTCGTAGTAGGAGACGAAGTACTCCACCGCGTTGTCGGGGAAGTAGGTGCGGAACTCGTTGCACAGCTGAGCCGCCAGGGTCTTGTTGTGGGCGATGAGCAGGGTGGGCCTCTGCACCGCCTCGATGACGCCGGCCATGGTCATGGTCTTGCCCGTGCCGGTTGCGCCCAGCAGGGTGGTGAAGCGAGCGCCGTCCCGGACGACGGCGGCGATGTCTGCGATGGCCTCCGGCTGATCGGCGGTGGGGGTGAAGATCGAGTCCAGGCGGAAGGGAGGCATGCCTCTAACTCTAGAGCCGCCATCCGATGATGGGAGAGGGCGGCTCAGCGCTCAGGCGCGATCAGCTTCACCTGAGGGAAGTAGGTCCTGACCCGGGCGGGGTCGCGGGTGAGAAGGACGAGCCCAGCCGCTTGGGCGTGCGCGCCGATGAAGAAATCGGGCAGCGGAAGGGCGCGGGGACCGTCGGCGCGGCGATAGCGCGCGAATGCCTCGGCCACCAGCCAGGAGCTGGCCCACGGCAGCGCCAGCCGTCTGATGCCAGCCCGCTTGAGTGCGCGTTCGAGGCGGCGGGGGGTGGCGAACCCGATAGCGATCTCGGCGTAGATGATCTGGTTGATTGCGACCTCACCGGCCTCGAGGGCAAGCGCGAGCTGACGCTCTGACCAGTCCCTCCAGGCCGAGGGCGCCATGATGTCGAGCAGGACGCTCTAATCGATCAACGTGCTCAGGCGCGCTCCTCACCGCGGGTGAGACGCAGGACCGTATCGGCATCGAGACCGCCATCGGCCTGGTCGCGCAGGTGAGCGACGAGATCGACGCCACGGCTCGCCTGCGCCGCGGGGCGCACGATCGCTCCGTTGTCGCCAGCGACGACCTCCACCTCGGCGCCGGCGCCGAGGTCAAAGCGCTCGCGAAGTTCGAGGGGGATCGTGACCTGACCTTTGGAGGTCATCCTCATTCGGTAAGAATTTTAGCATCCTTACCGACCGCGCATCCCACCTGGTCGTGCGAGAGCCGTGAGCAGCGGGGTCGCGCCTCCTCGCTCAGGGTGCCGCGGTCACGGGCCGGCTTTCGACGTCCGCTCGGCCTCCTGCTGGCGCAGCTCGATGCGGCGGATCTTGCCGGTCAGGGTCTTCGGGAGGTCTGAGACGAACTCGATCAGGCGCGGGTAGGCGTAGGAGGAGAGGTTCTCGCGGACGTAGGCCTTGATCTCGGTCGCCAGGTCGTCGTCGGGGCGCTGGCCGCGAGCGGGAACCACGAACGCCTTGACCACACTGCCGCGACGCTCGTCGGGGGAGGCGACCACCGCCGCTTCGGCCACCGCGGGATGCTCGAGCAGCGCGGATTCCACCTCGAAGGGGCCGATGCGGTAGCCGGCGGAGATGATCACGTCGTCGGCACGACCCTCATACCAGACGTAGCCGTCGGCGTCGGTCCGAGCGGCGTCCTTGGTGTGAAACCACTCTCCGCCGAAGGTCTCCTCGCTGGCCTCGGGCTGCTCCCAGTAACCCAGCGGGTAGTGCGGGTTCGAACGGGCGCGCAGGCAGATCTCCCCGCGGTCGCCTGGGGTGACCGGATGCTCGTCCTCGTCGAGGATGGCTATGTCCCAGCCCGGCATCGGGCGCCCCATCGAACCCTCCCGCACCTCCATGAACGGATAGTTGGCCACCAGGGGGTAGCTCTCCGACAGTCCGTAGTAGTCGAGCACGGTCACGTCGAACTGGTCGCGAAACCAGCGGATGGCCTCCGGGTTCAGAGGCTCCCCCGCCGAGCACACCACGCGAAAGTCCTGGGGGAAGCGTCGGGCGGCATCGGCGATCCCCATCATCGAGCGGATGGCGGTGGGCGTGGCGAACACGTTGGTGGGCCGATGGCGCGAGAGGACCTCGAGCTGGCGCTCGGGGTCAAAGCCGCCCTCGCGCTGATAGACGACCTGCACGGCGCCCAGGCGCCACGGCCCGAGCAGGGGGGCGATCCCCGCCGCCCACGCCCACTCTCCCATCCCGTGGAAGAGCTCGCTCTCGCGCAGGTCATGACAGTAGGTGAACTCCTCATGGGCGAGCAGGTAGCGATGGGCGTGCAGGATGCCCTTGGCCAGCCCCGTGGTCCCTGAGGTGTAGTAGAGCTGAGCCGGATCGTCGGCTCGCGTGTCCTGCGCGACGAAGCCGTCCTCCCCGCCGGCCAGCAGCGCCTCGTCCAGGATGAGGACCTCGTCAACCAGCGTGGAGTCGATGCGCCCGGCGTTGGCGGCGTCGGTGAGGAGCACCTTGGCCTGGGAGTCGCTGAGGCGGTGCCGGATGCCCGCCTCGCCGTAGAGGATCGACATGGAGAGCAGAATGGCCCCCACCTTCCAGGTGGCAAAGAAGGCGGCGGCGGTCTCGGGGGTGGGCGGCAGAAGCATGGCCACCCGGTCGCCCTTGACCACGCCATGGGCCCGCAGGACGTGGGCCAGGCGGTCTGCGTTGCCCTGGATCTCACCCCAGGCGACACGGCGAACCCGCCCCTCGAAGTCTTCGTGGATCATCGCCAGCTTCTCGGGAGGATGCTTGTCACAGACGTCGGCGGCGATGTTGTAGCGCTCGGGCACAGCCCATCGGTGGCGCTCACACGCCTGCTCATAGCTCTGGGGTCCGGCGTTCACAGTCCCTCCTCTCACCGATCGCTCGGGGCGACAGCCTCGGCCTAGCCTGCCAGGTCGGGTCCGTAGGCGGAGCGGTACTCGCTCTGCGCCTGCAGTACCCGTGACACGTAGGCTCGCGTCTCGGGGAAGGGAATGGAGGCGACGCTCAGCCTCCCGCCGGAGCGCGCCACCCAACGATCGACGTTTGACTCACCCCCGTTGTAGGCCGCCACCGCCACGGTCTCCCGGCCGTGGTAGCGGTCGAGCAGCAGCCTCAGGTAATAACTGCCGTAGGCGATGTTGACCTGAGGGGTGGCCAGGTCGGCCACCGCGAAGCGGATCCCGCGCGAGCGGCGCGCGATGGCCACCGCCGTGGCGGGCTCGAGCTGCATGAGCCCCAGCGCCCCCGTGGGGGAGGTCTGCTGGTCGCGAAACTTCGACTCCGCGTAGATGACGGCGGCGATCAGCGTGGGGTCCAGGTGCTTGATGCGCGCCTGCTGGCGAATGATGTCCTGATGGTGCAACGGCAGGGTGATCGTCCGTACCGCTTGATGCAGCAGCGGCCAGGCCACCAAGGCCCCCACCAACACCGCCACCGCGCCAGCGATCACGATGCCCCGGCGCCGCCGGGCGACACCCCGGGGCCGGGAGCCGCCGCCACGTTGAGCTGTTCGTCGGCCCGGCGCCGGGGATGAGTCCGACGCGCGAGGACTGCGGGCCATGGACGGCGAGCGCGACGAAGTCATGCCCCCAGCTTGACAAGAACCGCCGACAGCTGGCGCTCGAGATCGGCGACGGTGGCGCCGTTGGTCACCGCGAAGGTGGCGCGACGGGCCTTCTCCTCCTGAGGCAGCTGACGGGCGGAGCGCTCGTCGACGGCGGCGTGGCCACGCGTCTGCGCGCGCCGGGCGCGAACGCCCTCCTCGGCCACCACGGCGATGGTGGCGTCATAGAGGCCCTCCATTCCCGCCTCGAAGAGCAGCGGAGTCTCCACCACCGCGACGGCGGGAAGCGGGTCGCGGTGGCTGACCGCTTCGCGCCAGGCGGCCACGCGGGCCCCCACGCGCGGCCACAGCAGTTCCTCGAGCCAGGCGCGCTCCCGGGGTTGGGCAAAGGCGCGCGCCGCCACCGCCGAGCGATCGACGTGACCGTCCACCATCACCGCGTCACCCCAGCGTTCCGACACGGCGGCGCGCACCTCGTCGCTGTCATAGAGCTCGTGCACCACCGCGTCGGTGGACAGCACGGCCGCGCCCAAGCGCTCCAGGGCGCTCAGAGCCGTCGACTTTCCGGCCCCCAGGCCACCGGTCAACCCGACAAAGACGACGCGCCCACCCGTCTCACCGATTGGCGGCCCTCAGGCGGGGGGCTCGGAGGGGCTCGCCACCGGCTCGGGGACGGGCGCCACGCCGGCCGAGGCCGGTGGCTCGGGTTCAGGCTCGCCAGCCACCTCCGGAGCCGCCGGGGGCTCGGGCACGGCCGCCTCGAGCTCGGGCACGGCAGCCTCGAGCTCGGGCTCGGGCTCGGGGGCGTCGACCACCTGTGGAGCCGCGGGGAGCTCGGACACGGCCGCCTCGGGCTCGGATGCGGAGGGGGCCTGGCTACCAATCAACACCTCGTCGGGGCCGTCGAGGTAGGAGGCCTCGCCCGGCGAGTCGGTCGCTTCAGATTCGTGTCCTGGCACCGCGGGGGCGGGCTCGGGAGGCTGAGCACCGACCAGGACCTCGTCGGGGCCCTCAAGGTAGGCAGGATCCTCGCCCTCGACGCCGTGGCCGTCCTGATCTCCGGTGTCGGACCCCAGGTCGCGGCGGGGCAGCACCTGCCCCTCAACGCGCTTGACCGACAGCGACAGGCGGCGACGCTCAGAGTCGATCTCCAGGATCTTGACGCGCACGTCGTCTCCGGGAGCGACGATCTCGCGCGGGTTCTCCACGTGGTGGGGGGCGAGCTCTGAGATGTGGACGAGGCCCTCGACTCCGTCCATGATCTCCACGAAGGCGCCGAAGGTGACCACCTTGGTGACCTGGCCCTCGAGCTCGTCGTTGACGTTGTAGGTGTCGACGATGCGCTGCCAGGGGTCCTCCTGGGTCTGCTTGAGGCCCAGGGAGATGCGCTGGCGGTCACGGTCGATGTCGAGGACCTTGACCGAGACGGTCTGGCCGATGGTGAGGATCTCCGACGGATGGTTGACGTGTGACCATGACAGCTCGGAGATGTGGATCAGGCCGTCGATGCCGTTGAGGTCGACAAAGGCGCCGAAATCGACGATGTTCGAGATCTGGCCCTCCACCACCGTTCCCGGCTGGAGGCGGTCGAGGATCTCCTGGCGCTGCTCCTTGCGCTCCTCCTCGAGCACGGCGCGTCGCGACAGGACCACGTTGTTGCGCGAGCGGTTGAGCTCGATGACCTTGCAGTCGATCTTGGTGCCCGTGTACTCGTCCAGGTTGGGCACGCGGCGGATGTCGACCAGCGAGGCGGGCAGGAAGCCCCGCACGCCCAAGTCGATGATAAGACCCCCCTTGACCACCTCGATCACCGTGCCCTCGACCGGCTCGCCCGACTCGGCGGCCTTCTCGATGCGCCGCCAGGCCTTCTCGAAGCGGGCGCGCTTCTTGGACATGATCAGGCGCCCGTCCTGGTCCTCCTTGGTGAGGACCAGGGCATCGACCTCTTCGCCCATCTCCACTTCGTCGTGGGGGTCCACCGACTTGCGGATGGACAGCTCATTGGCGGGGATGACGCCCTCGGACTTGTAGCCGATGTCGACGAGAACCTCGTCGTTGTCGATGCGCACGACGTTGCCGGTGACCACCTCGCCCTCGTCGAAGGGGCGCATGGTGGCGTCGTAATTGGGGACGATCTGCCCGTCGATCTCGAGCAGTAGGCCGTCGGATCCTTCAACGACCTTGGCGTCAGGGTTCTCGATCATGGTTTGCACAGCGGCGAAGCCTAGCGCAGGAGCGCCGAAGCGATCGGTGGTGGCCGAGAGGCGCTCCTATGATGTCCCGAGTGGACCTCTGCGCCCCCTCGCCCGCCGCCCGGTGGACCCGCGCCGGACAGGGGCGGGGGCGCTGATGGCGATCCGAGCCACCAAGCGCGGGGGCCTGCGCACCCGCCTGGACGCCGACTGTGACGTCCTGGTCTGTGGCGCGAGCTTCGCCGGGCTGGCGGTGGCGCGCGAGCTGCGCGGCAGCGGTGCGCGCGTGCTCATGGTCGACCGCTACGAGGTGGGTGAGCGACAGACCTCGGCATGCGCGGCCCCCACCGACTGGCTGCACAGCCTCGACCTGAATGGCGCGATCCGCCAGACCTTCCAGGAGCTGGTGCTGCACACCCCCCAGCACACCGCGCGCTACCGCCTGCCGTGGGAGTTCTGCACCTTTGACTACCGTGAGCTGTGCGCCCTGCTGCGCGAGCAGGGCGCCGACGCCGAGTTTGAGACCGCCACGGTGCAGGGGCGCCATGCCGGCGACGGCGTGGCGCGCGAGCCGGCCCGCGGGCGCCGCGGGGTGGAGGTCATCCACACTGACCGCGGCCTGCTGCGCGCTCCCCTGGTGGTCGACGCCCTGGGCTGGCGACGGGTGCTCGGGGACGGTCCCCCCGTCGCACCCCCAGATGCCCGCATGTCCCGCGGCCTGGAGGTCCACCCCGCCGGACGCGGGGAGGAGCTCGAGGTGTGGGTCGACCCGCGCTACGTGCGCGCGGGCTATGCGTGGTCGTTTCCCGCGCGCGAGGAGGTGCGCGTCGGGGTGGGCTCCTTTGAGCCCCGCGACCATGTCAAGGAGTCCACGGTGCGCCTAGCCGGCGATCTCGACCTCGGTCCCGACGGCTATCAGGGCAACTGGATCCCCCATCAGCTGCGCCCGGCGACGGGCAACGGCGTGTTCTTCGTGGGCGACTCGGCCGGGCACTGCCTGCCGCTCACCGCCGAGGGGATCCGCACCGCCCTGTACTTCGGGCTGGCCTGCGGACGGGAGCTGCGCGCCGTCATCGATGGACGCTCACACCGCGAGACCGCCCTGGAGCGCTACGGCGCGTTCAGCGCCGACCACCGCTGGCACTTCGACTGGCTGCTGCGCATCCAGCACCTCGTGGGGCGCCTGGGCGGGTCCGGAGTGCTGTCTCACACCCTGCGCGCGATGGAGCGCCAAGCGGTGGTCGACTGGGCCTTTCGCAACTACCTAAACGTCGCCCACCCGGCATTTGCCCGCGACGGACGCGGGCAGGGCTTCGGGCGCCGGGGTGCGCTGCTGGCGGCCTGAGAGCGGAGCGCCTCCTGCTCGCGCCCGGTCAGAACCCGCGGCGCTCGCGGTTCACGTGGTCGACATGACCGCCCGCGCGCAGGCGCCGGAAGGCGTGGGCGAACCACAGGATGGCCAGCACGAGCACGACGATGGTGGCCGCCCGCGCCTGGCTGGGGTTGATGGCGCCGATGGCCAAGAAGAACAGGTAGAGCACGACCACGGCGCCCGCCACCGCCCAGGTGACGGCCACCACGGTGTTGGCCCTACGGCGCGCCCGGGCAGCAGCACTGCGTGCTCCAGCCCGGCGCGCGGAGCCGGCAGCGGCGTCCGGGTCCGGTCGGGGTTCGTGCGGGTCGACAGCGGCCATGGTGATCCTCCTCGTCCAGTCCCCGGCCCGCGCCCCGCGCGGGCCCCTCTGGTCAGCGATCCTACGCCGCCGGACGGCGCACCGCCACCCGTGGGCGAGGGCAAGTGGCCCGATCAGCGGCGGACGATCAAGAAGACGCCTGCCCCCAGGAGGGCGAGGCCGGCCACGCGGGCGGGGGTGATCGAGCGCTGGGCCACCCCGAGCAGCCCGAGCTGGTCGATCACCACCGCCATGGTCAGCTGTCCGGTGATGGTCACCGCGGTCACCCCGCCGGCCCCCAGGGACCGCACGGTGACCAGCACGCAGGCCACGTAGGCCGCGCCGAGCAGCCCTCCGGTCAGATAGCGGGCGGGGACCTGGCCCAGCCGGCCCAGCTCACCCACCCCGCCGCCGGCCACCAGGGCGATGATCACAAGCACGGCCAGGCCCACGGCAAAGGAGACCGAGGCGGCCTGGAAGGTGCCGACGGTCTTGCCGAGCCTCGAGTTCACCGGGGCCTGCAGGGCGACCAGCGCCCCGGCCCCGACGGTGAGGGCGATGGCCAGCGTCTTGCCGATCACTTGGCCTCCAGCCAGGTGAACCCCAACCCCACGTCGACGGCCAGGGGTGGGTCGTGCTCCCACACGGCGCACATCTCCCGCTCGATCAGTCCGCGGGCGCCATCGGCGTCGGCGGGGGAGCCCTCGAAGAGCAGCTCGTCGTGAATCTGGAGGATGAGCCGCAGGCTCGATCCCTGCGACACCAGGGCCCGCTGGCAGCGGATCATGGCGAGCTTGATGATGTCGGCCGCGGTGCCCTGGATGACGGTGTTGACCGCCAGGCGCTCACCCAGGGTGCGCACCTGCCAGTTGCGCGCGCGCAGCTCGGGGATCTGGCGCCGGCGTCCCCACAGCGTGGTCACGTGGCCATGCTCGGTGGCGGCGGCAATGGTTCCCTCGATGAAGGCGTGTACGCGCGGGAAGCGCGCAAAGTAGGCCTCGATGAACAGCCTCGCCTCCTCGCGGGGGATGTTCAGGCGATCGGCGAGGCCGAAGTCCGACAGCCCGTAGACGATGCCGTAGTTGATCATCTTGGCCTTGGAGCGCATGCCGGGGTCGATGGCATCGGGCTCGACGCCGAAGACCTGCGAGGCGGTGGCGGTGTGAACGTCCTCCCCGCGATCGAAGATCTCCTTGAGCACCGGCTCGTCGGCGATGTGGGCCAGCACCCGCAGCTCGACCTGGGAGTAGTCGGCCGACAGCAGCGTGTGTCCCTCCTGGGCCTCAAAGCAACCTCGGATCTCGCGTCCCAGAGGGGTGCGGATGGGAACGTTCTGCATGTTGGGGTTCGTCGAGGACAGGCGACCGGTCTGGGCCACCGCCTGCAGGAAGGTGGTGTGCAGGCGCCCGCGCTCATCGGTGAGCTGGGGTAGGACGTCGAGGTAGGTCTTAGCCAGCGTGTTGAGCTCACGCCAGCGCTCGATGCGGGGGATGATCGGATGCTCGTCGCGGATGGCCTGCAGGACCCGGGCGTCGGTGGAGGAGCCGGTCTTTCCCCGTCGCTTGCGCGACAGGGCGAGCTTGACGAAGAGGATCTCCCCGAGCTGCTGGGGCGAGCCGATGGTGAACTCCTCCCCCGCCAGCTCGTAGATCTCTGACTCGAGGTCTGACACCTCCCCGCGCACGCGGGCGGTGATCTCCCCCAGGCGCCGCGAGTTGAGCTTAACCCCCTCGACCTCCATGGCCCGCAGCACCGCCACCAGCGGCAGCTCGATGGCGGCGAGCACGCCCTCCAGGCCGCGCTCTGCGATCTGCTCGCGCTGCCACACCGCCAGCGCGGCGGTGAGCATCGCCGCACCGGCCACGGGGTCCTCGACCTCGGCGGCGAGGCCGCGCTCCTCACAGAGCTCTGAGAACGGGTAGCCGCGCCGGGCGGGCTCGAGCAGGTAGGCCCCCAGCAGGGTGTCGTGGCCGAGCTCTGGGGGCACCGTCCGCAGGGCCTTTACGTCGTGGGCGACCACCGGGCGCTCCCCGCAGGCCGCGACGAGCTCCTCGGGGCCCGCGCACTCCCCGACGAGGACCGACTCCCCGCAGCTGACGCCAAAGCGCCATGCCGACTCGGCGGCGAAGAGCTCCCCCTCCCCCGGCTCGGGCGCCATCACCGCCACCGTGAGCTCTGCGTCGGGAAGCGCCCGCACGTCGGCGAGGGACCCCGCGCGCACCCGGCCCGACACCGTGCTCTGCGCCGGGGGGGCGGGGGCCGCCGCCTCGGAGTCGCCCAGAGCCTCCTCCAGGCGCCGCAGGGGATCACGCAGCTCGAACTCGCGAAACACGTCGCGCAGGCGGGAGCGGTCGGGAGCCCGCGCGGACTCCTCCAGGGCATCAAAGCCGGCGTCGATGTCACGCACCATGGTGGCCAGGCGCTTGGAGATACGCGCGTCCTCGGCGTGGTCGAGGAGGTTCTGCTTGCGCTTGGCGCCGCTGACCTGCTCGACGTTGGCCAGGACCTCCTCCAGGGTCCCGAACTGCTGGAGTAGGGCCGATGCCGTCTTGTCGCCGATGCCCGGCACCCCCGGGATGTTGTCGGAGGCGTCTCCCTTCAATCCATAAAAATCCGGAATCAGCTCGGGGGCGATCCCGTAGCGGTCGATCACCGCCTGGCGGTCATAGATCTTGGTCTCGGTGATCCCCCGCGAGGTGGCCATCACCCGGACGAGGCCACCGTCGTCGACGAGCTGGAAGGCGTCGCGATCACCGGTCACGATCATCACCGACACCCCGCGCCCGCGCGCGTGCTCGGCGATCGAGGCGATCACGTCGTCGGCCTCATAGCCCGCCACCTTGACGTTTCGGTAGCCGAAGGCGTCGACCAGGGGCTCCATCTGGGGCCACTGCTGGGCGAGCAGGTCGGGGCGGGTGGCGCGCTGGGCCTTGTAGTCGGGGTAGACCTCCTTGCGCCCCGAGGAGCCCGCGTCCCACACCACCACGGTGGGGCGCGTGCCGTACTCGGTGAGGATCTTCACGAGCATGGAGGCAAAGCCGAAGATGGCGTTGGTGGGAAAGCCGGTGGAGGTGGCGATCGACTCGGGCAGGGCGAAGAACGCGCGGTAGACCAGGCTGTTGCCGTCGATGAGAAAGAGCTGGGGCTCGTCGGCGCCGGACACGAGCGGGGACTCTAGAGACGGCTGAGGAGGCGGGGCCAGGCCCGGCGCGGGTGGCCACTAACATCCGCCACCACAGCCCCCCTGACACCCATGTCCGCCACCCCCAGCGCCCAGTACAGCCTCACCATCCGCGTCGAGATCGACGATCGGCCCGGCCTGCTCGGGCTGGTGACGGGCGCCATCGGCGAGGCGGGCGGGGTGGTCGGCGCCGTCGATCTCGTCGAGGTCGACGGGCCCCACTCCCTGCGCGACGTCACCGTCGACGCCGCCGATCAGGACCACTGGGAGCAGATCCTGGCCAGCATCGACGCCGTCGACGGGGTGCAGGTGATCGACACCACCGACCGCACGTTCATGGTCCACATGGGTGGCAAGATCGAACAGCACAACAAGGTTCCCGTGCGCACCCGCGACGACCTGTCGATGGCCTACACCCCCGGCGTGGCCCGTGTGTGCCTGGCCATCTCCGAGGATCGCAACAAGGCGTTTCAGTACACGATCAAGCGCAACACGGTGGCGGTGGTCTCTGACGGCACCGCCGTCCTGGGGCTGGGCGACATCGGTCCCGAGGCGGCCATGCCGGTGATGGAGGGCAAGGCCATGCTGTTCAAGGAGTTCGGCGGGGTGGACGCATTTCCCATCTGCTTGGACACCAAGGATCCCGACGAGATCGTGGCGGCGGTGCGCGCCATCGCCCCCGCCTTCGGCGGCATCAACCTGGAGGACATCTCCGGGCCCCGCTGCTTTGAGATCGAGGATCGACTCAAGGCGACGCTGGAGATCCCCGTGTTCCATGACGACCAGCACGGCACGGCGGTGGTGGTGCTCGCCGCCCTGCTCAACGCGGTCAAGCTCACCGGGCGCAGCCTGTCGGGGACGCGGGTGCTGCTCACCGGCCTCGGGGCGGCGGGGATCGCGGTGACCAAGATGCTGCTCGGCGCCGGCGTGCACGACATCATCGGGGCCGACTCGCGGGGGGCGATTCACACCGAGCGCGCCGACTACCTCGACGGCAGCATGAGCGCGATCAAGCGCTGGTTTGCCGAGTCGACCAACCCCGAGCGCCGCTCGGGAGCGCCGGCCGAGGTCATCGACGGGGCCGACCTGTTCCTCGGGCTGTCCGGGGCGCGGGTGATGCCCGCCGAGGCGCTGGGGCGCATGAACGCCGACGCCATGGTGTTCGCCATGGCCAACCCCAACCCCGAGGTCTCCCCCGAGCAGGCTGCGCCCTACGTGCGCATCATGGCCACCGGGCGCTCGGACTACCCCAACCAGATCAACAACGTCCTCGCCTTCCCGGGGATCTTCCGGGGGGCCCTCGACGTCCGGGCCCGAGCGATCACCGAGACCATGAAGCTGGCGGCGGCGCGCGCCATCGCCGACATCGTCGGTGAGGCTGAGCTTCGCGAGGACTACATCATCCCGTCTGTGTTCAACCGGGACGTGGCCCCCGCCGTGGCCGAGGCGGTGGCCGAGGAGGCCAAGGCGTCGGGGGCCGCCCAGGCGGGCAACGAGGTTGGCTTTGCCCCGGGCGACGGCAGCCACCTGGCCAGCCCGGCGTGAGTGGCCCGTGGCGAGTAGGGCGTTCGGCGTCGGGGCGTTCGGCGTCAGGACCCTCGGCGTTCGGCGCGGAAGGGTGAGGGCGTGAGGGTCACCGTCACCGGCGCCACCGGCCTGATTGGCTCGCGCCTGGTGGCGCGGTTGCTCGACCGCGGTGACGAGGTCTGCGTGCTCAGCCGTCAGCCCGACCGCGCCCGCTCGGTGCTGGGCCCGGACGTCGACGCCCAGCGCTGGGACCCGCTCGCCGAGCCAGCGCCAGCGGCGGCGCTGGAGGGGCGCGATGGCGTCATCCACCTGGCCGGTGAGCCCGTCGCCCAGCGCTGGACGGTCTCGGCCAAGCGCGCGATCCGCGAAAGCCGGGTGACGGGGACCGTCAACCTGGTCGCCGGCCTGCGCTCCGCCCGGGAGCGCCCGGGCGTCCTCGTCGGCGGCTCGGCGGTGGGCTACTACGGATCGCGGGGGCCCCACCGCCTGACCGAGGCGGCCGGGCCGGGAAGCGGATTTCTGGCGGAGGTGTGCGTGGCCTGGGAGGGCGAGGCAGCCGCCGCGGCGGCTGACCTGGACATGCGCGTGGTGCACCTGCGCACCGGGGTCGTGCTCGATCGCTCGGGAGGCGCGCTGGCCAAGATGCTGCCCCCGTTCCGGGCCGGGGTGGGCGGGCCCATCGCCGGTGGCCACCAGTTCATGCCCTGGATCCACGCCGACGACGTGGTGGCCATTGCGCTGGCCGCCCTGGACGGTGAGCGCTGGCGTGGACCGGTGAACGTCTGCGCTCCCGAGCCGGTGACCAATGCCGTGTTCTCCCAGGCGCTGGGCCGGGCTCTGCACCGACCCGCCCTGCTGCCCGTTCCCGGGCTGGCGCTGCGCCTGCTCTACGGGGAGATGGCCGAGGTGGTCACCGAGGGCCAGCGGGCCGTCCCCGCGCGGGCGACCGATCTGGGCTTTGAGTTCGGCCATCCTCGGCTCGACGCGGCGCTGCGCGATGCGCTTGAGGGGTAGGCCGGGAGCGTCAAGACATCGTACGGCCGCCGCGACCTCCGCTGGCCGCCTCGGGGAGAGAGTCACCCTGGCCACTGGGAGCTGCGAGACCGTCCTAGGAACCCACGTGGGACACGGTCAGCGCGAATGTGATGATCCACACAACAATGGTCCCCACGAGGAGGCCCAGCGCGGTCGACCCGGATGTGCCCTGCTTGAGAAATTGCCGGGCTCCTATTACGGCTCCTGATGCGACAGCCGCAGCCACTGCCAATCCCAGCTCTTGGGTCAAGATGATCGCGGTGCTCTGCGGAGAATCTTCACTTGAGAGTCCGAATACCCGATTGTGAATGCTGAACAGGAAAAAGAGCCACGCAATCACAAACTCACACACGCCGCCGCGATGATGATCAACCACGCCATGCCACGCGATACTGGCGAGCGACCGCGTGAGGTCATCCTTTCTCGCCGCTCCGTGTCGATGTGGCATCATCGCTGAGCGTGTTGTAGATCCTCGATCTGCCTCCACCACCGCGGTTTGGGCTCGAGACGTTCACCTGATCGAGCGGACAGAGAAGGCGTGCCCGACGACAGCCCCTGCGGTCGTCTCAGCCTTTGAGGGGGCGCCGATGGGTACCACCCCCTACAGGCGCGGCGCGCTCAGGGTGCGGTCAAAGACCAGCTGCCCCTCTCGGACCCGGTAGCCCTCGTAGGTGGGGGGGTTGATGGTGGCGTCGGTGCGAAACGAGTAGCGCCCGAGGACCGAGTCGCGATCGCGAGTGGCGAGCACCCGGTTGGTGATCGTCTGGCGATCGTTGCCGCGTCGGCCGGATACGCGGATGGTGTCGAGGATCAGGCTCATGGACTCATACCCGTAGGCGGCCCAGGCCCCGGGCTCGGCACCGAAACGGGCGAGGTAGTCCGCCGCGAAGCGCTGGCCCGCCGGCGGGTAGGAGCGCACCGGAGCCGCCGGGCTGGCCACGTAGGTGACGGCGCGGGCGGAGCCGAGCTGGCCCAGGAAGCCGGGGTCGGCGGCGAAGTAGGGCAGGAACACCTTCAAGCGCTTGAGACGAGAGTGCAGGGCCAGGAGCATCTCGGCGGCATGAGGATCGTTTGAGCCGGCGTAGAGCACGGCGTCGGGACGGGCCTGCACCGCGCGGGCGAGGACGGCCTGATCGTCTGAGCTTGACACGCCGAGCTCATCTTGGCCGGCGACCGCTACGTGGCGGGCGCCTGCCGCCGCGGTGACGATGGGAGCGACGGCGGCGTCAAAGACCTCGCGGTCAGAGATCACGTAGAGGCGACGCACATGGAGCCGGGCCATGTAGGCAAGCAGGGCCGAGGCCTGCTGACCGTCGTCTGAGACCAGGCGAGCGAAGCTGCGCCGGCCGGCCGGGTAGTAGCGGTCGGGCTCGCCCTTGGCTGCGTAAAGAGCCCGGGTGAAGCCGGTATAGGAGCTGGCGGGTGAGAGCTGGAGGATCCCCGAGCCGTTGATCAACGGCAGCGAGACGGCGGTGGCTCCGGAATCCCAATCGCCCAGGTAGGCGATCGTGCTGCGGTCCTGCGCGGCGGTCTTGGCGTTACTCGACGTCTGTCCCGGGTCCCAACGACCGGTGGAGGGGCTGGTGTCATCCATCGACACGTAGCCCACCCGGTAGCGACCCGCTCGCCCTCCGGACTGCTCGAGGGCGAGCTTCTCCCCGTCGACCACGTCCTGGGAGCGTTGAGCCGATGGCCCCTGCAGAGGCAGGCTCGAGTACACCGTCAGGGCCTGCGAGGTGGCACTGCCAATCGCGGTGGCACCGCTCACGGCCCCGCACCCCGACGTTATCCCGGCGAGGGCGACCAGCAGCGCGGCCGCGGCGAGGAGCTGACCGCCACGCAAGCGATCGAGCGTCAATCCCGCTTGCCGGGCAACAGGGGGGCGAGGACGCGTAGTCCCGCGCCGACGAGGATGAGCGCGATGGTGATCAGAAAGGCATCGAAGCCCTTCGCGCCGATCGACCACAGGACGATCCACAGGATGAGCCCGACGGTGGTGATGAGGGTGAGCCCCACGGGCGGGCATCCTAGTGGTTCGGGCCACGGGCTCTCAGAGCTCAAGCGCGCGCGCCATCTCGGCCACGATCTCAGCGACGGCGGCGGCCGGATCAGCGCCGGTGTCAGCGGCCTCGGCCGCCGCGCGCACCAGCCGGCTGCCGACGATCACCCCGTCGGCGCCCGCGTCGGCGGCGGCGCGAGCCTGCGCGGCGGTGGCGATGCCAAAGCCGACGGCCACGGGGACGGGTGAGTGCTCGCGCGCCCGCGCCACCACCGCCGCCGAGGTCTCAGACAGGGTCCCACGCTCACCGGTGGTTCCCACCACCGATACGGCGTACAGAAATCCCCGGGCACGCTGGCAGATCAGCGCCAGGCGATCGGCCGGAGTAGTGGGAGCGACCAGGGCAACCAGCGCCAGCCCGCGCTCATCGCAGGCCTCAAGGACGCCGGGGGCCTCCTCGGAGGGAAGGTCGGGGACGATCAGGCCGCTGGCCCCGGCCTGGCCGAGCGCGTCGGTGAACGCTTCGGGCCCGCGGGCCAGGACGAGGTTGGCGTAGCACATGACCACCACCGGACCACGGGCCGCCAGCGCCGCGGCCACCTCGAGCACGCCGTCCACGGTGGCTCCGTGGGCCAGAGCCCGGGTGCCCGCCTGGTGGATGACCGGGCCATCGGCCAACGGGTCTGAGAAGGGCACGCCGAGCTCGAGCACATCGGCGCCGGCGTCCTGGCAGGCCTCGCCGATGCGCCGCGACTCGGTGAGGGTGGGAAAGCCTCCCATCAGGTAGGGCATGAGCGCGGCCCGCCGGCCGTGGCCCGCAAAGGCGGCGGCCAGGCGCTGCGCGCCCGTCGGGGGGGTGACGGACGAGGCTGAGGCGGACGCACTGGACCCGCCCGGACCGGGCGCGGCGACAGACGTGCCTGTCTCGGGCAAGACCACTACTCGGCCACCGCGCCTCCCAGGCGCCCGATGACCTCATCCAGGTCCTTGTCGCCCCGGCCGGAGAGACAGAGCAGGTCGAGCTCGCCCTCGGGATGAGCCAGCGCCCAGGCCAGGGCGTGGGCGGGCTCCAGCGCCGGGATGATGCCCTCGCTGCGAGCCACGGTGACGAAGGCCGCCAGCGCCTCGGAGTCGGTGACCGCCTCATAGCGCGCGCGGCCGAGGTCACGCAGGTGGGCGTGCTCGGGGCCGCTGCCCGGGTAGTCAAGGCCCGCGGAGACCGAATGGGCCTCGGTGATCTGGCCCTCGGCGTCCTGCATGACCGCCGACAGCGAGCCGTGCAGGACCCCGGGACGCCCGCCGGCGGTCAGTGGCGCTCCGTGGCGTCCGCTGGCGATGCCCTCCCCGGCCGCCTCCACCCCGATGAGCGCCACCGCGGGGTCATCGACAAAGGCGGTGAACATGCCGATGGCGTTGGAGCCGCCGCCGACGCAGGCGATGACTCGGTCGGGCAGTCGTCCTTCGCGCAGCAGGATCTCCCGCCGTGACTCGTCGCCGATCATCCGTTGAAGGTCTCTGACCATGGCCGGGTAGGGGGCCGGACCCACCGCCGAGCCGAGGATGTAGTGGGTGTCGGCGACGTTTGCCACCCAGTCGCGGATGGCGGCCGAGGCGGCCTCCTTGAGGGTACGGGCCCCGGCCTCCACGGGCACCACCGTCGCTCCCAGCAGGCCCATGCGCGCCACGTTGGGGGCCTGGCGGCGCATGTCCTCCGCGCCCATGTAGACGACGCACTCCAGGCCCAGCAGGGCGCACACGGTGGCACAAGCCACGCCGTGCTGGCCGGCGCCGGTCTCGGCGATGATGCGAGGCTTGCCCATGCGCCGCGCCAGCAGGGCCTGGCCCAGGGCATTGTTGAGCTTGTGCGAGCCGGTGTGCATCAGGTCCTCACGCTTGAGGTAGATGGCCCGGCCGGCCAGGCGGCTCAGGCCGTGAGCCCGATACAGAGGGGTGGGGCGCCCACCGTAATGGGCCAGCAGGCCGTCGAGCTCGCTGCGGAAGGCGGGGTCGTCGCGGGCCTCACACCACGCGGCCTCGAGCTCGGCCAGGGCGGCCATCAGCGTCTCCGGGACATAGCGCCCGCCGTAGGGGCCAAAGCGATGCTCAACTCCCGAAGCAGGGCGCTGGCCCGCGGCAGGGGGGCCGCCGGTGGGCAGCGAGGTGCTCATGCGCCGGCCCGGGCGGACACCGGCGCCGGCGCCGGCGCCGCGGGGGCGATGTCGTCCTCACCTTCGGCGCCACCCGAAACGGCGGCAAAGAACTCCGCCAGGCGCCCGGGATCCTTGCGCCCAGGCTCAAGCTCGGTGCCGCTGGCGGTGTCGACCGCGAACGGGCCGGCCATGCGCATGGCCTCGGTCACGTTGCCCGCGTGCAGCCCGCCGCTGAGGATCAGGGGAACGTCGGAGCGCCGGTGGGCCAGCAGCTCCCAGTCAAACGTGGTCCCGGTGCCCCCGCGCAGGCCGTCGACGCGGCTGTCGAGAAGATGGAAATCGGTGTGGAAGCGCTCGAGGTCCTGAAGATCGGCGCGCGCGGTCACCGGTGCCGCCTTGATCACGCGTGCCCCCGTACGCCGGGCGACTTCGCCACAGAAGGCCGGACCCTCGTCGCCGTGCAGCTGAACCATGCCCAGCCCGAGGCGCTCGTGAACCCGGGTGACCTCGACGAGGGTGGCGTTGACGAACACTCCGCAGAGCACCACCCGTCGACGCAGGCTCGCCACCATCTCCTCGGCGTCGGTGAGCCGACAGCGACGGGGGGAACGCGGATAGAAGATGAGCCCCAGCGCCCAGGCGCCGAGCTCCACGGCGAGCTCAGCGTCGGTGAGGTTGGTGATCCCGCACACCTTCACGCGCGGGGACGCGGGGTCTGACGCCATGCTCACACGGTAGCCGCTGGCGCCGAGTGCCTCACGCCGACCTCCCGCCGCTCCTCCGAGACGGTCGCCGGCGGCGAATGAGGCCTTGCTCACCCGCGGGGGGTGTTGGGATTGCTCACCGAGCTGGGTCGGGCCCGGAGGACGACGTCGGCGGTCCTGGGCTTGGCGTCGCGCAGGTAGCCCACCTTCACATGATCGCCGGGGTGCTTGCCGCCCACGGCGGCGGCCAGATCATCGGAGCTGGCGATCGGCCTCCCGCCGATGGTGGTGATGATGTCGCCACCCAACTGCATCTGACCACCCGAGAGCTGGGCGGTTATGTCGCCGCCGCGGATACCGGCCTTGTCGGCCGGACCCCCGGAGGTGACGCTCTGGACCAGGGCCCCCATCTTGACGGGGAGGTTGAGGCGGGTCAGCGAGCCGTCGATGGTCAGGCTGGTCAGCCCCAGAAAGGCGTGGTCGACCTTGCCGGTCTGCTCGAGCTGGGGGATCTCCTGCTTGGCGGAGTCGATGGGCACCGCGAAGCCGATGCCGACGCTTCCGCCCTGCCCGCCGGTGGCCGAGCCGGAACCGGTCTCGATCTGGGAGTTGATGCCGATCACCCGGCCGCCGGCGTCGATGAGCGGCCCGCCGGAGTTGCCGGGATTCAGGGGCGCGTCGGTCTGGATGACGTTGCTGATGGTAAAACCGTTGGGAGCGGTTATCTGACGTTGCAGGGCAGAGACCACCCCGGTGGTCAGCGTACGGTCCAGGCCGAAGGGATTGCCGATGGCGATGGTGGGATCGCCCACGTGGACATCTCGGCTGCTGCCCAGGGGAAGGGGGCGAAGATCGAGCCCATCGGGGGCCACCTTGAGCAGGGCGAGGTCGGCACCGGGATCCTTGCCCACCACGCGGGCGTCGATCACCCGGTTGTCCTGAAACTGGACGGTGACCTTGACCGCGCCTTGGATCACGTGGGCGTTGGTGAGGATCGTCCCCGAGCGATCGATGACAAAGCCCGACCCGGTGGCCTGACCCTTCTGGGTCTGAGGAAAGAGATTAAACGGCGATTGGACCTGCTGGACGATGTCCGAGCGGATGAACACGACGCCGGGAGCGGACCGCTCGTAGATCTGCCGAGGGGTGAGACCGGCGTTGCGCAACGACGCGTTTGACGCCGAGGCCGACGACAGCGGGGCCTGCTGAAGGACGGTGACGGTGCGGTCGTGGCCGCCCGCGCCCAAGGCGACAAGGGCTACCGCCACCACCACTCCGCCGAGCAGCGCGGAAAGGAAGGGGGGTCGGATCAGGTTCTTCATGAATCGAAGTGTGAGCGCCAACGCTCAACGGTTTCTAAATCCGGGCGACCGGGTGCTCCTGCGCCGACTCCGGATCGGCCACCAGGCTCCGACAGGCCGCCTCGGGGTCGGGCGCGCGCATCAGGCGCTCACCGATCAGGGCACCGGCCACCCCGGCGCGATCGAGCGCCTCGAGCTGCTCCCGCGAGCCCAGCCCCGATTCGGAGATCACCACCTGCTCGGCGGGCATCGCCTCCATCAGGGCAAAGGTGCGGCCGACATCGACGCTGAAGTCCCTGAGGTCGCGGTTGTTGATTCCCAGGACATCGGGCGAGACGGCCAGGGCGCGATCAAGCTCCGCACGGTCGTGGATCTCGACCAGCACCTCCAGGCCAAGCCGGCGGGCCACGTCGCGCAGATCGCCGAGCGCCCGTGCCGTGAGGGCGGCGACGATGAGCAGGACGGCATCAGCCCCCGCCGCCAGCGCTTCGTGGAGCTGATACTCATCGACGATGAAGTCCTTGCGCAGCACGGGAAGCGAGCTTGCCGCGCGCGCCTGGCGCAGGTCCTCCAGGCAGCCGCCGAAGTGGTCTTCCTCGGTGAGGATGGACAGCGCCCGGGCCCCTCCGCGCTCATAGGCACCCGCGATCTCGGCCACCGTCGCGCCTTCGCGCAGGATGCCGGCCGACGGGGAGCGACGCTTGTGCTCGGCGATGATCGCCAGGCCCGGCCGGGCCAGCGCCTGGGTCAGCGAACGCCGATCGCCGAGTCGCGTCGTCCGAGCCCCCAGTGCCTCTCGAGGCAAGCGCTCACGGCGTTGGTCCACCCGTCGGCGGGTGGCGGCGACGATCTCCTCAAGCACGTTGGATTGGACCCCGCTCACCCCATCACCACCCGCCCGTCACCCGTCCGCCCGGGCGTGACCGGCCATCTCGGGGGCGGGGGCCAGCTGTCGGGTGAGGGTGACGAAGCGCTCGAGGGCCGCCCGTGCGTCTCCCCCGTCCACGGTCAGCCGTGCCACCTCCACGCCGTCACCCAGCGAAGGGCTGGCCCCGGCGGCGTAGATGGCGGCACCGGCGTTGAGCAGCGCCAGGTCACGCGCCGCCCCGGGCTCGCCGGCCAAGATCGCCCGGGTGGTGGCGGCGTTGTGAGCGGGGTCGCCCCCGCTGACCGCCTCGGGGGGCCACTGCGAGAGTCCGACCTCGCTCGCCGACACGGCGTAGCGCTCGATACGGGAGCCGTTTACCTCCACCACCCGGGTGACGCCCGAGGTGCTCAACTCGTCCAGGCCGTCGTCGCTGGAGACCACCAGCGCGCGCTGCACCTCAAGCAGGGACAGGGCACCGGCGACGGTGTCGAGGTAGCTCGGGTCAGAGACCCCGACGATCTGCCGGCGGGCGCCGGCGGGATTGGTCAGGGGTCCCAGGAAATTGAAGATGGTGCGCACCGCGAGCTCCTTGCGCACAGGAATGACAAAGCGCGTGGCCTGGTGGTGGGCGGGGGCGAACATGAAGCCAAAGCCCGCCTCATCGATGCAGCGGCCCACCGCCGACGGGGTCAGGTCGATGCGGGCGCCCAAGGCCTCGAGGACGTCGGCGGAGCCCGACAGTCCGGTGGCCGACCGGTTGCCGTGCTTGGCCACCGCACAGCCC
>JAABUU010002863.1_pt1 | contig 23507 bp, 18 predicted proteins | sample 5559301 | NCBI WGS metagenome assembly JAABUU01 (sample SAMN10711884, study PRJNA513360) | rock metagenome | isolation source: Antarctica rocks | place: Antarctica: Victoria Land, Richard Nunatak white | reverse complement strand
TATAATTATTCGCGTTGCAACCAACATAGCATGCGTGCTACGATACCCACAACCACCCGCCAGCGGAGCACCACCTATGCACGCCGACGAACCACTGCACGCCGAAATTCGCTCTCGGCTCACCGCGCTCATCGACGCGGCGCCCGTCCCGCGGCGCTCAGTCCTCGAAGCGACCCTCGAGCCGCATCGGGAGCTCATCACCCAGGCCCACGCTAAAGGCCACAATTACCGCTCGATCACCGAGGCGCTACGCAGCGCCGGCCTCAAAGCCTCGCCCGAGACGATCCGGCGTTACGTCCAACGCATCACAAAGAACAACGCCGACACGAACGGCCAAGCCAAATTCAAGCGCTCCTCACGCAAAGTCCCGCTCGGAAGATCTAAGAGCTAACGATCACTCGATGACGACGACTACCCCACCGAACGATCTCGTTCGCGGGTTGCGCTACCGGCGTTGGCTCGGACGGCAGCAACTCGTCCGTGGCGTGACGCCGTCGCGCCCGCGCATCAAATACGGACTCGCACCGGGCTGCCTCGGCGTGGTGCTCGTGATCGTCGTCATCTACGTCGTCATGCTGGTTGCGCTCGCGATCCAGGTGGCGCTCTACGTCGTCGCCGCGCTCGCGGCGCTCCTCGTCGTGCGGCCATTCTCCCATTTCGCCCTGCCAGCTCTACGCGGTGGTGTCTTTAACGGCAATGCCTTCGCGGAGACACCGTCGGCTGGCATGTTCGCCCTCGGCGCCGTGCCGACCACCGCGCTCGTCTATCCGCTCTCGCACGGGCTCCCAATGCTCGCTGGAGCCGCAGTGCTCGGCGGCTTCGGTTTTCGACCGCTAGTTCGTGCGCTCGACGGCAAGCCGCTCCCAACGTTACCGCTCAGTAAAAAAGTCGATACGACACCATCGGTTGGCCCAGACCTCAACGAGCCGGGCGACTTCGGACTCTGGATCGGCGAGGCAACCGGCACGCTCTTAGCACTCGGACACACGGCGGGGCTCCAACGCGGCTCGAACGTTACCCTCAACCTCCGCGACGCGGCCAAGAACATCGCGATTTTCGGCGAGACCGGCACGGGCAAGACCACCCGCGTCATTAACCATCTGCTCGTCCAAGCGCTCGACTTCGATTGCGGCGGACTTATCTTCGACGTGCGCGGCGACTTCCACACCACGGCCGCTCATGCGGCGCAGCTGACCGGCAAGACGATCCAACGCATCGGCGTCGGGCAGCTCGGGCTCAACCTGCTCGACGGCCTCACCCCCAACACCGCCGCCGGGTTCCTCGAAGCGGCCTTCAAACTGCTCGGCCAGGGCGAGGGCGACTCGGCCTTCTGGCTCTCGCTCGCCGTCGCACGCTCGCAAGCCGCACTGGCCGTCCTCTTCCACGTCCCGGGCGCGTACTCGCTCAAGGGGCTCTACGACTACGTTTTCGACGAACGCGTCCGCAAGGCCGCGATCGCGACCGCCGGCGAGGCGCTCCTCGAGCTCCAGGTGCGCGCCGCCGACGGCGATCACGACGCGAGCCTCGATGCGCGGCGGCTCAAGAGCGCGATCGATTACGAAGCGACCATCGCCGCGCAGTACACCGATAAAGAACGCAGCGGCGTCAACCGCACGATCGAGACCGCCCTCGCGCGCTTCGCCGATCCCGAGCTCGAAGACGCGTTCTGCACGGACGCCGGCGTTCAAGCCAATCTCGCCGACGTCCTGGGCGGCAGCGTGTTCGTCGTCAACGTCCCGCGCGAGCGGTTCAAGGCCGCCGCAAGCGTCGTCTACCTCTTCGTCAAGGAGCGCTTCTTCCAAGCCGTCAACGCTCGCGCCCAGCTCCCAGCGGGGCCACGCAAGAGTCGGCCGCTCCTCTTTCTCTGCGATGAGTACCAGCAGATCTGTAGCGCCGGCGATGCGCAGTTCTTCGACACCTCGCGTGCACTCGGGGTCATCGGCATCGTCGCCTCGCAGTCGATCGAAGCGTACATCGCCGCGATCGGCAACGAACACGCGGCCACGGCCCTTTTCGGCAACTTCACGAACGTCGTCGCCTTCCGATCCACCGAACGCACCATGGACTATGTCGCCGGCAAACTCGGCGACGTCGACGTCTGGAAAGAAACGTACAACACCGGTCGCTCCAAACAGCCGACGATCCTGTTCTCGCGCACTGCCGCAGCCTCCGAGGGACACTCGGCCTCGACACAGCGCCAGCGACTTCTCACCGCACAAACGTTTCGCGCTCTTGGCGCCGACCAAGCCATCGCTCTGCTCACGGTCGACGGCACGGCGTTCGACGACGTACTCTCAGTCCCGCAACTCACCGACGGTGATCTCGTTTGAAAAAGGATCGCAGTGATACTCCGCTTCCATGACGATCCACCCGTGAGTTCGCGATTGCGAAACGTCATTGCGGACGTTGCGGCTACTCCCGCCGCCACAGCCAGAAGCGCAAAGGCCGCGATTGCGATCCGGATGTCCGACGAACGCACAAGCAGAATACCGTTACCAGCAACCGTCAGCGCCGTGCGGCGCCAGGCGAGAGCAGTCCGCTAGCGCTGCGCGCCGACGGGCGCAGTCGTTCCCGTCATCGTCGCATTGCAAGCGCTATCGCCGCGGCTAAAGACGCACCTGCGAGAATCACCGTAAGCACGCGAGGGACGTACGACGTGGGAATCGGCTCGACGCGTCGCATCGCCCCTGGACCGAACGCCAGCGGTGAAAGCCTGCCTAACGTGGTCGCTAAACCGCCGAGCGCGAGGACGGTGCCGACAAGCACGCGTTCGCGATGGTTACCGACCGACGTCAAAACTGCACGATTCCGAGCGATGGCACGGTACCGCCTCCCCCGATAAAAGTAGCAGGGCGCCGCAGTAACCAAACCTAAGCCACCGCAACCAGGATACCGCGGAGGCAGTGCAACGGCGATTTCGTATACTCTCCCGTTGCCGCGCAGCGAAGGCGACAGCGGTGACGCGCCACAGAGGCTTCCCGGGACGTATGACACCGCGTTGCTGCTCGAACACGAGCCCGCGTTCGGCACCCGGCGAACCTATGACACGGGCAGTTTGTTATTCTCGCCGGGCCAGCGGGCGGAGGGCGTGTTTCTCGTCCTCTCCGGCGCGATACGGGTGTACGCCGTCTCGTTCGAAGGCCGCGAGTTGATGTACTGGTACTGCCATCGTGGCGACTTCGTCGGTATGGCCGAGATTTGGAGCGGAACATCGCGGCGTTGCTTCGCGAGCGCGCGCGAGCCGTCGGCCGTCGTCTATCTCGCAAGTCACGAACTGGACGGTCTTTTCGCTTCCCACCCGACGGTCGGTTCGGCCATGCTCGCGCAATTGAGCACCAGATTGCGCGCGGCCCGCGAATCCATGTTGGCGATCGTCGCATTTTCCGCACGAGCTCGTCTCGCCCGTCTTCTCACCACGCTTCCACGTGCCGAACGTAGCGGGGACATCCGGCTTGGCACACATTACACGCAACAGGAGCTTGCAAATTTGGCCGGGCTCTCGCGCCAGACAACTTCGGAGCTCCTCAACGATTTTCGGCGTGATCGCTCGATAACGACGCGCGACGGCCGTATCGTTTTGCTCGCGGCCGAAGCGCTAACCGACATTGCGGAGCACGGCATCTGAGCTGCGCGCGGCTTAATGTCGGTGGCCGTCGCCACCGTGCTCGTGGCCATGCTCCCCCTCTTCGTGATCGTGCCCGTGTGCGCCCGGTGCACCGTAGACACCGTCCAACCGATGCTGTGGAAAGTTAAAAAAGAGCGGACTCGTCCAAGCCTCGTGCCCGTCGAATTGGCGCGCCCGGACGTAGACGCAGCTCGCCCCGTCCCCGGGCTTGGCTTTGAACGTCCCGGTGAGGCGGCGCGGCAGGGGCGCGTCAGTCATCCGCTCGAGTGCGACGAACATTTCGATGCCACCGACATCGAACCGCAAATCACCGGCCTGTAATAGATCTGCGCCGCTGACTTCCCAGCGCTGCACGGTATTGTCGTGGACATAATTCGGAATTCGGAACTCGACGACGAACTTCGCAGCTGCGAGATTGCGAATGGTCATCGTGGTGCCGTTCGAACCGCCATACGTATCCGTTTTCCAAGCGAGCGCACGAGGCCCGTCGCGGCGAACGTACTTCTCCGGATGCTCGAGCGCCCATGGCTCGTAATGGTCGATAAACGTGTTGCGGACGCTGATCCGTCCTTCCCAAGTAGCCCACCGATAGCGATCTTTGATGCGAGCACCACCCCAGCGTAGGCGAACCGTTTGATCCGCAAAGCCCATTTCTCGATGCAGGTTACGCGTTTCGAGGATCCCTAATCCATCGTGGATCGTCATTTGCTCCCAGCCGGCGTCGCAAAGCAAATCGTACTCGATATCGACGGGCTCCTCGGTAATCCAATCGTCTCCCATCAGGTGATCTCCGGACCTCAAGATGGCGACCATGCGGGCTCCGGTCGTCGCCCAGGTATGGCGCGCGCGTAACGCGGTCCCTACGGCTTCACGTGACAATGCCGGCGCGATCAAACCGCACAAACCTCCGTGCGAACCGAAAATATTCGCCCCCGGATGCCCCCCGCCGGGCCGTGCCCGGTGCTCGTCACTCGCGCCCGTCGCCCCCAAACGCAAGCCTCGTCGCATCGCGTCTTCGAAAAACCAGTCGTTTGGGCCCCACGCGGAGTGGACCTCGATCAATCGTTCCAGGTGGGGATGGTGCCAGTCCAGCACGGCCCGCCGGCCACCGACGTGCGGTATGAGCAGGTAGTTTTCAGGGTGCGCTTCATAAGCGTCGTACAGCATGGTGATCGGCCAATGCTGTGGGTTGGGAGGCGCGTTACTCGGCATGTCGGCATGCCATTCGGCGCACCGCGCGAGCGTCGTATCGTCCCCCAGGAACACGACGTTGTGGTCGCCGCCGACGCCGGGAGTGCCGCACCATTCAACGCCCGGAAAGATAATAAACTTACCGTCGACCGTCATCTCGCGTGAGAGCTTCACGACCGCCTCCCAACGGGCGTCGGTAATTTGGAAGTCGTTGGCGGTGTAGCCGAGAAAATCGAGTGCACCGACGCGACGGCCGTACGAGAAATTGTAATCGTTATCGTTCGTTCCCACGGAGTCGTTCGAGTGCACGTGAAGGTCGCCGTAAAGCGCTTTCCCGAATGCGAGATCCACGTCGGCGTTCACGTAACTCGTGCCACGAAGCGTGCGGCCCAGTTTAAGTAGATCCATCGTCGCGCTAATCGTCGCTTCGCCGCCTCGATCTAACGTCACGGGAACCTCGATCGCAGCCCAACCTTTTTCCGGCAAGACGAAGCTGCGCTCGTCCGCTGTCCCCACCGCCACCTTGATTTCGCCGCCGAGATCGACGGGAGTATTACCCCATTGATCTTCGGCATGAATTTTCAATGCGAACGGTTCGCCCGCACGCACAAGTCGCGGCCCGAAAACGAACAATTTCTCCGGCTCGCCGGGAACGACATCCAGCGTGAAGTTCGCCGCGTACGCCATGCGGGACGTGCCGAGCGGATCGACCCAAATCCGAAATTGGAACTTGTCTTCGACGAACGTCTGCACGCGGGTACCAGGGCCGCCGCCGCGGCGATCGCCGAGATGGAATATGATGTGATCGCCGGGGCGGAGATAGCCATCCTCGAGGTCGACCAACAACGCCTTTTGGAAAGGACGTTCGCCGCCTTTGACATCGTAACGTATCTTGAGCGAATTGAGCGTCGCCGCGCTTTCTGGAAAGGCGCCGCCGATTAGCGAACCGGTTCGATACTCGGCGCAGACGTAGTCCCGTGCCGTCGGATCTACGGTTTGAAAATCCCAGTCCGAGTAATATTTCAGGCAAAGTTTGAGCCAGCCGCTGTCGGCAATGCCCGAGGCACCCACCTCGTAGTCGACGATCAACTCCGTGACCTCTCCCGCGACGAGTTCTTTGTGCGAACATCGCACGGAGCCCAAGAACGGCAGCGCACGAATCTCGTCCGTAATTTCCTTGCGACGCTCCGCCGAGGTTAGCACGTTCGTGCGAATCTCCGGCAAGGGCGTCAAAAGGTACATTCTGTCCCCGTGCGCGGCCGACAACGATGATTTCTCTTCGAGTCTCATACCGAATATTCTCCGCTTCGAGCGATTAGTGAGCCGCCGGGGCCCAGACCGGGTATCCGAGTAGCGCGTACCAAGGCGCGATGACGAAGATGCCGAAAAACCAGGCGAGGACGAGCGACACGATGCCGACTTTCGCGTAGTCTTTGACGCTAAACACGCCGGTGCTGTACGCGATTACCGCCGACGTGATTTGCGTGGGAAACACATAGGCGAACGTATCGGTATCCGCGATCAGAAGCGTGAACGAGACGGGATTGAGATGGAGGTGCGTCGCGATCGGCGGCAAGATGGGCGCGAGCAATGCGACTGCAGCGACGTTTGAAAGCATCCCTAAGCGGACGGTGTGCGTCATCGCCATCATGCTCAGCACGACCAGCCACCACGGCATGCCGACGAGTGCCGGCCCGATCAAATTCCCGATGTAATCGCCGAGCTTCGTGTCCGCCATCGCCGCAGTGAGTGAGATCGCACCGGCGAGGAGGAGCCACGTGCCCCATGTGGTGTTGCCCTGAATCTGAGCCCATTTAAACGGCAGCAAACCGGGTGTGAAGAGGAACAGCGCCCCGATCAAAGCGACGATCCCGGCATGAATTTTGAGCACGTCGGAAAGTGCCCAAAAGATCGCAACGACGACGAAGATCGCCACGGGAGCATAGTTTACGATGTTCATCTTCGGTTGATCGCGATGGAGTGCCTCGATACGTTCGTGACCGCCCGGAATCGTGACTTTAGCAGAACGAAAATAGTAGAGAACCCAGAACTGGGTGATCACCAGGAGCAGCAAATACGGCACGTGTAGGACGAACCACTGCACGTAATTGATGTGCACGTTGAGCGTCTTCGAAAACAGCTCCGTAATGATGAAGTTCGGTAGATGAGCAGTGAGAATGCACATCCCACCAATCATCGGTGTGTAGACGAGCGCCGTGATGACGATCGCCTTCTTCGCGTTGCGTTCGCCCGGCGTGTCGCCGAAAAACTGCGTGATCCCGTTGATCATCGGCAACAGCGCCGCGGCGCGGGCCGGCGCCGCCGGGACGATCATTGCGAGAACCATATTCGTCGCCGTCAGCGCCCATACGACGCCGTTGGTCGTCGTCGTGCGAAACAGCGACAGCGCGGCGAGCGCCAGACGCCGGTCGAGCCCGGCGAGCTGCAGCACCGCTGCGAAGACGAAGGCGCCGAGACAAAGGAAAACGACGTCGTTCGTAAATCCGCTGAACGCCTGCGCCGGCTTGTGGATCGCTCCGGTGAGGAGGAGTAGCGGCGGGACCGAGAGCCCCGCGACCCCGGTTGGAATCGCCTGCGTCACCCACATTATCGACGCCCATACGACAACTGCAAGCGTCGCCTTACCGCTATGCAGCATGCCCGCCGGCAACGGCATCACGTTCAAAATAAAAAAGAACGCAATCCAGGCGGCTGCGAAGCCGATCCAGCTTTTGCGAAGCGACCCCCCGGCCGACACCGCATTCGAAGCAAGAACGCTTAAAAGACCTTCGTGCTGTAAAAGTGGCGTATCGATACGGTTCGCATCAGCGCCCATCGGACATCTCACGTTCGAACATACGAGCGACCAATATAAAAATTGCGGCGAATATGAAACCGCCGATCATCACAAATAACAGTAGCTTTGATGGATCGATCACGTTAAGTTCACCACCATCCGAGTACGCGCCAGAAGCGCGCGCAACCACAGTTCGCGTCTGGTATTCGGACTATAACGTGCGAGGCATCACACGTCTGTCGGCTGGACGACAGCGCTTCATCACGCCTCCGTGCGCAGGCGGGACCCGCCCAAACCAAGCGCCGCTACTGCCCTTCGCTGAACAACCACGTCAGTCGAGGCGAGTTTATTTGGCGAAGCTCAACTTGCAAACCGTTGCGCGCTAGCATATATCGCAGCGAAACTCGTAAACGTATTGTCGAAGTTACAAAAACGAGATACAACTGCACGTACTAGCTTTACATTCAGACATCGCAACGTCACTTCCGAGAATAGCTTTCGCATTTGAGCAACGACGCGCCGACTGCGATTTTATAATCTTCGGTTTTCAGCGAGGGGTTATCGATGTTTAAGCCGCAGTTATTATTTTACGTAGGGCTCTTTTCCATCACCGCTTTGGACGGCGCCGCGGCGCAGGCAGACCAGCCCGCTGCGATGGTGGCCGCTCCGACGATCCCGCCGACTCCGATAGCGGCCGTCAAGCCGCCGCCGTTAGCGCCGAATCTAATTTTGGGGGGGCGTTTGCGTTCATACTATTTCGTGCGGCAGAACGCTCAGCAAGATCCATCAAACCCAAATCGCACAGCGTTCCTTCCAGGCGGAACGCTCCACGCAGAATACCGGTTTCACGATACACCATTTCGCGTCGGCGCTTCGTACACCGGCGCGGACCCCCTCGGAACGAATGGTCCTCGCCCGCAACTAAATTCAAAAGTCGATAACACGCTTCCCGGCTTTGCGCTCAGTACGCTCAACGAAGCATATTTTTCGTACCGGTCGCGCGGCCTTAGGATCATGCTGGGCGATCGAGTGCTCAATTATCCGTGGTACCCGTCGTCGGATAGTCGAATGAAGCCGGAATCCTACGAGGGTCTCGACGTAGATGCCGCTATCTCGCCAAATGTTCGCCTTGGAGTAACGCGCGTAACTCGATTCGAGCAACGCGCTTCTTCTCGATTTACGGCCAATACTTTACGGACGAGCCGCTCCGCCGGTTTTCTCCCGCCACTCGTCGTTCGCGATACGGCGGGCGCGCTACGAACGGCGCTCGTTCTCAAATCTGCGCGGTTCACCGCCAACCTCGAGAACGATCAGTTTTACGATCTCGCGAATCTATCGTACGCGGCCGTCACATACGCGATAGCTCCCCGCTCGGCCGTAGCGCCTTACGTTTCGTTGCAATACGTCGACGAGCATGAGAGCGGCCGCGCGTACTTGGGTCGCATTGCAAACAATACCATCGGATTTCAAATTAGTGCTAACGCGTCTAAGAACGTGTCGCTAACGTTCGGATTCGATACGGCGCCCGCCCACTATGCGATAGTACGAGCGGCGTCGGCCGCGGCGGCGACGGCGGGTTATTTCGTTCCCACGGGGGGCACGACTACTACCGTACTCGTTTCGAAAAGCATCTACCGGGTCGCCTATGGCGGTATCGCCTCGCCATACACGTACTCGTCGTCCGACCCGCTCTATACGTCGACCGTTACCGACGGCATGAGTTTCCGCAGGAGCACCGGTAACGCTTACAAGCTTGCGGTTCTGTACGTCACGCCGGATAGGCGTTTTCGCGCGATAGCGAGCGAGGCGTATCATCAGTACGATAATGCTTTGGCGCGAAATCGCACTTTCATAGACGTGTTCGATCTGCAGTATTTTTTTAACAGCGTTCGCAAGGGACCGTATAAGGGGCTTTCGTTACGTCAGCGGTTCGTAAACCGCGTGCAACCGACGTTACCCGACGAATTCAAATATATACGTACTCAGCTGGAGTACGATTTCTAAACCGGTATGCGCGCCTGAACCATGCTACTTGGGCATCGCGAACGCGAGCCGGCGGTGATCGTTCTCACCGGCTTCGAGAAGTTCGATAAATGCCACCATGGCCGGCGAAGGCGCCAAATCGCGGCGCCTTATGTAACGCAACGTGCGCGAGAGGTGGAGATCTTTAACGTGCAGTTGTTCGATAGTTGCTACGTCGTGGGCCGCACAACGAGCTCCGACGCCCACGTGATCCCGAGCCCCGCCCAAACTGCGCTCAATATTGCCTCCGCATTGCCGATTTCGATGACGCGTGCGAACACGAACTCCCGAGCGGCCAGACCGTCGAGGAGAGTTTCGCGTGAATCTGAGCCCGGCTCGCGGAGCAGCAGCGTCTCGGCGGCAAGCTGTCGCAAACGCTTCGGCATGCAATTTTGGCCGCTTCACGGTCCCCTCGACCACGCCTATATCGGCGATGCCGTCGATCGCGGCTTGTGCGATCATTTCGGTATTCGCTTTCTCGAGCTGGACGTGGACGCCGGGCCGTATTTTTTGCAGCCTGGCGAGAATGGCGGGAACGAGATACACGCCAATCGTCATGCTCGCACCGATGGTGATGTGGCCTTTGTCACCCTAGGCGTGTTCGGCAATGCTTTTTGCTGCACGGCGCGATTCGAGCGAGATCTTTACGTCCGATCGAAGCGAGCTCTTTTCCAAGAGAGGTCGTGGTCAGCAGCCTGCCGTGTTGGACGATCAACGGCAGACCGCAGCCACGCTCGAGATCGCGGACCTGTTGCGAAACGGCGGCCTGCGAAACGCCGCGGGCCCGGGCCGCGCGCGTGAAGCTGCCGTGTTCGACGACGGCTGCAAGCAACATGAGACCATTGATGATTGGTGAGGCGTCCCGCACGAAGCTCGTGCTTCGTCACGTTGCGTGCGCGCCTCATGGTACAGTTCCAGCGCGCGTGTGCCTTGATGCATACGTTCGCGTCGCTACGCGTGATTTGCAGCGCCGACGGCGCGGTGCCGACCATCGCGAGCGCTGTGCTGTCATTGGTCTTTGCTTTGCGAGACATGAGTAAGTTTCCATCAGTTAGTGACGGTGAAGCCCATCATCAGGCGCAGTTGCACTGCGCGACGCCGATGCAAATCGGCGTTTCGGGCTAGTCGCCGAAGATCTCGGCGACGATCACGTGCATTGCCGGATCGCATTCACGTAGACGTTCGCGCGTCGCGCGCGGCCAAGGCGAATCGACGTCATTAAGCACGTCGGCGTACGCGCGCACGCACTCGGCGAAGTATTCGTCCAAGCCAGATGCCGCGTACGGCGTCACGAAGCCGCGCGCCCCAGCAAACGCGGCGCGAATGTGCCGATCATAGCCGCTGCGGTACACGCCGTCGCCGAGCGCGCAATCGATCGCGTGCGCTACCTCGTGGCCGATCGTCATTGGCGTGAGCGCGCGCAGGTACACCATGCGCTCCTCTACGACGAAGAGACCCGCGGGCGGGACCGGCCACGCGTCGACGTCAACGCCGAGGCGCCGCAACGCCGGCGATACGACGCGGTAGCGCTCGCCGTCGTGAAGCGGCCGCACACGGCAGCCGGCCGCAACGAGTCGCTCGAGCAGCGGCGTTGGATATGCGTGGAGATGTGGCGCGATCGTCGCGCGATGGCAATCGCTCGCGTCGACGAGCAGCGCGGACACGACGTCGCTCTGGCGCGACGAAACAGAGCTTCGCATCGAAGCCTCCAAAAGAGAAGCGCGGCGCCCTTACGAGCGCCGCGCGAGTGCGTTAGGTAAGAGCTGCGCCGTTACGCGGCGCTGCGACGGCGGCGCGACCCGCGCCGTGCGCGATCTTCGAACTCCGAGGCATCGAAGATGTCCGACGCAACGTCGGTCGGCACGTCCTCGAGCGGATGCGTTCCGAGCAGCCGCCGTACCGTGTAGCCGGCGCTCAGCAGTCGCGATGCCTCATCGCGCGAAAATTGCGTGAAGTCCGGGAGCGTCACGCTCGGATCGAAGTCCCACGCTTGCGCTGCAGTGCCGTCGATGGCCATCGAGAGCAGCGCCTCGAGCTGTGCCCCACTCGGTCGCGTCGCGCGGTAGAGTTCGCACATAGCGTTCCCGTGATCGTCGGATTTAGTGAACATCCACGCGGTAGTCACGGGATTCCACGCGCCGTCATTCGCTTTCATCGCTTTACGGCAGAACTTCGTACGGTCGTCGCTGATGGTGTAGAGCGTCGTCATTGGTCTGAACCCTTCTCCGCCCGAGGCGGTCGCTGTTGATGGGTCCGTTAAAGCCGCGGACGCGACGGAACGGCGCAGCGAACAAGGGCGGCGTAGCCGAACGTGGACCGGAGCGCAGCGAGGACCGGTAGTGTCCCTTGCGTTTCGGCGTGGCCGCGGCTAGATTCCGTGTCGACTTGTCAACAGCGACTGCCTCGGGCGTAGAACGGTTTAGCCGACTTGAGGACACCGTACGCGATCACGATCAAGCGTCGCATCACCGCGGCGATGATTTGTTTGGGCCGCTTACCATTGGCTCGTAGTCGCCCCGCAAATGCAGAAAGCACCGGATTGCAACGCATCGCCGTTATGGCTGGCATGTAGAGCACGCGCCTTACGTGCCCGTTGCCGATCTTCGAGAGCCACGACGCGCCGATGGAGGTGCCGGATCGATATTCTCTCGGGCACAAGCCTATAAAGGCTGCCAGTGCTTTCCCATTGCGGAACTCGGTGATCTGTGGCAACTCTCCGAGGATCGTCGTTGCCACACGCTCACCGATACCTGGAATCGATTTAAGAAGCTCACGTTTTCCGCGCAGCGAGGAGTCGCCGTCAATGAGCGCCGCGATCTCCGCATCAATCTCTGCGATCTGGCGGCTTAAAAACGCGATCGTCGCTTCGATCGATGAACGAACGTCTTCGATACCCGGGCCTTGAAGTCGGTTATTCTCTTGCACCCGCATGTCGTCGAGGGCTACCCGGCGACGGCTTAAGCGTTGCAAACGCTGCTGCGACGGGCTTGGCGGCGTCCAGAGGCGGGGAGCCATAGCGTGGCAATAACGAGCGATTAGCGCTGCGTCTGCTTTATCGGTCTTCGTTCGCGACAACTCGCTTTGGCCGAATGCCTTGACGGCCGCCGGATTTACGACACTTACGTCGTGACCATGCTCGTGCAGGAACTTAGCGAGCTCTTCGCTCCATCCGCCCGTCGACTCAAGGCACGCATGCACATGCGCAACGTCACGATTACGCAGCCACCCGAGTAGCTTCCCAAAACCCGTCAGCGAGTTCGAGAAACTATTCGACCTGGATTGACCATCGATAAGTAGAGCGCAATGGAAGTTCGCCTTTCCAACATCGATTCCAAGAACAGCTCCCACAAAGCACCTCCAGCTATATAGCGGTAGCGATTCACCTTCCTGACACATGCGGGCTCATGCAGGATTGCAACGCCCTCGATTCCGTCCGGCCGGCTACCGCAAACGCATTCGGGCACCTATCTAGCCGACGAGCTCGTAGCTCGGATCCCATCGGTGTCACCGACGCGCACACCGGGTCTTCGACCAAGGTGGTCGGGAAAACCCGGCGTCCTCAACATATCAGGATCCCGAAGATCAACAGCGACCGCCTCGGGCGGAGAAGCGACGCAGGCCATTTGCTCGACATCAGCGCGATCGACGCCGGATCACACCATCGCGCACGACCTCCGACCGATTGGTTACGGCGGCCGCTCTGGCTCACGCAGCTTCGCAACGATCTCGCTGATACCGCGCTGCATATATGCGATCGTCGAACTCGCCCGCGTCGTTTTCCCCGAGCTCAGTCGATGGCGACAGCTCAGCGAGACGTACGGGCACGAACGTGAATCCGTTCGCCTTGGCTGCCGAAAAGACTAAGGAGTTCCACGGGTTCTGCGCCGGCGCTCGCACACGCGTGAGGAACGCGGGTGTCGAACTCCGCGACTTCACCCACTTTGAGGACGATGTCGCGATCGCCCAGCGCGAGCCGGAGACGTCCGCGTAATACGTACATCCATTCATAGCCATCGTGCACGCGCTGCTCGAGTTTCTTTGCGTCGGCGCGCCCGGGGATTATCGTCTTGTAGGCTTGCAAACCGCCCGAATCGCGCGTAAGCGGAACGAACGTCATCCCGTCCTTGACGAACGGCTTTTGTTCGACGCGCGGATCGCGAACCATGGGCGCGCGTACGAGCTCGTCCAGTGCGACATTGTATGCGCGCGCGAGCGGCAGTAAGAGTTCGAGCGTCGGCTTGCGCCCTCCGGATTCGAGCCGTGAGATCGTGCTGCTCGAAATTGCCGTGAGTTCCGAAGCATGTGCCAGCGTGAGGGAAGCCCGTAACCGACATTTTTTTAGCCGCGGTCCCACAGCTTCGAGCAAGCTCGTATATTCGTCCATCTCGTACAGTTTGCCATTTTGGCAAGGACGTTTGCAATCGCCCGGATCGAGGCGCACGCTAAGCGTATGGATTTCTCGTGCGATGTGCTCGTTATAGGTGGCGGCCCAGCCGGGCTCAGTGCGGGCCTCATGCTCGCCCGCGCCCGTCGGCGCGTCACGATCGTCGATGGCGGACAACCGCGCAATCGCTTTGCGGCACACATGCACGGCGTGCTCGGCCACGACGGCAAGTCACCCGCTACGCTCGCGGCAGAAGGCCGGCGCGAAGTCGAGAGCTACGGCGGCGAGGTCGTCCACGCCACGATTGCGAGCGTCGTGCGGCACGCAAAGTCGTTTGCCGTGACGAGCGAAAGCGGCTCGACCTATCACGCGCGACGAGTGATCGTTGCGACCGGGCTTCGGGACGAGCTTCCCGACATCGCGGGGCTTGCCGAACAATGGGGCACGGGCGTCGTCGTCTGTCCGTATTGCGACGGCTACGAAGTGCGCGATGCGCGCATCGGCGTCGTCGGCACGAGTTCGCTCAGCGTCCATCAAGCGCAGCTCTTACGGCAGTGGTCCGATCGCGTCACGTATTTCCCGTGCGACGCTGGGATGCCGCAGGGCGACGATACCCGTGCGCTCGACGCGCGCGGCATCGGCGTCGAGCCGAGCGCAATCGTGCGCATCGTGACAGAAGCGGGCCTTCTTGTCGGAGTCGACCTCGCCGATGGGCGGCGCGTCGAACTCGACAAAATCTTCGTCGGTCCGCGCCCCGTGCCGCTCGACGGTTTGTTGCAGACGCTCGGAGCCGCGCGCAGCGACAACGTTTTCGGTTCATTCGTCACGACCGACGCAACGGGCAAGACGAGTGTCGATGGGGTGTGGGCCGTCGGTAACGTCGCAAATCCGATGGTGAACGTGCCGATGGCGATGGGTGCGGGCTCGTTCGCCGCGGCGGCGGTTAACGCGGATCTCATCAACGAAGAAATAGCGGACGCCTTGTGGGCCGCGGGCGGCCGCGCAGTGCCGGTATAAGCGCGCGCGAAGACGTCAACGCGGCTGCGACCGAGCGCTTCTGGGAGGAGCGTTACCGCTCGGCGGATCGATTGTTCAGCGGCAACGCCAATGCGACGCTCGTGTCCGACGTTGCGGCGCTCCGCCGACGACGGCTCTCGATCTCGGGTGCGGCGAAGGCGCCGACGCGATCTGGCTCGCGCAGCGCGGCTGGCAGGTGACGGCGGTCGACGTTTCACCGACTGCACTCGCACGCGGTGCCGCGCAAGCCGTCGCGCTGGGCGTTGCGGAGCGCGTACGCTTCGAGCAGCAGGACCTCACGCGGTCGTTTCCGTCGGGAACGTATGATCTCGTTTCGGCGCAGTTCTTGCAGTCGCCGATCGAGTTCCCGCGCGATCGCATCCTTCGGGCGGCGGCCTGCGCGGTCGCGCCGGGCGGTCGTCTTCTCGTCGTCGCACACGCCGCATTCCCGCCGGGGGCGCCGGAGCCGCGGCCGGAGGTACGCTTACCCACACCCGATGATGATCTCGAAACGCTAGCGCTCGACCTCGAGCACTGGCACGTCGAACGTCGCGACATCGTTGAGCGAAGCGGCTTTAGGCCGGGCGGCGAGCCCACGACGTTTATCGATAGCGTGCTTGTCGTTCGGCGATTGCCGGATCCAAACATCAACAGCGATTGACTCGCGCTGAGAAGCGACACAGGATAGTTGCGCTCAACACGGTTCGAACGCGCGGCACCGCGACGGTGAGCACATACTGTACGCGTTCAGCTCACGTTGATGTCGGCGCCCATCTCGTCCGCGATGCGTTCGAAATCGTCTTTGGAGACGGCGAAAACAGGCCGGCGGAAGGCGATGCCCCAATTTGGCCCACCTTTCAAGAAGGTCAACGACCCGATGAGCGGGCGAACCGAACATTCTCGAGACTTGAGGTACGTCACGTCGCGCCGTAGGGGACGAAAGCCCGGCGCTTGATCGAACTCGTACGGCGGCCCATCTGCAACGCGACCGATCGCGGTGAACGCTTGCAATGCCTCGCCACCGCTTATGCTCGTGCGCGTCGAATACAGTGCTATCCAATCTCCCGGCGACAGTCGCTGTACCGGGGCATGTTTGCCATGGGCTAACTGAATGAAGCCGCCGGCGACGGCCATGCGAACATGGTCGTGTGAAGCCACGCCGACCCAGAAGGTCACGTCGACGGAGTCGCACGGGTCTGACTTGCATGCCGCAGCGTATATAAAATCGGTTCGAACGAGTCAGCCAGTGCTGCGGCTTGCTTCATGTGTTGTTGCGCCTGTTGATTCGAGTACATCATTTCGAGCGCGGCGACCGAACGCCACTGCGCGTAATTCGCAACTCGCGTCCCGTCCAGGCTCTTGTGGAGATTTGCAGAGAGGAACCCCGGCAGGTGCCGAATCGCCTCTTCAGTGGCGCGCGACAGCAGCTCGAGCAGTTCCTCAGAGCGATCGGGCTTTACCACGAACGTGTTGATGAGAACGACGTGCTCGTCATCCGGCGATAAGGCAATCATGAAGCCTCACCCCTTCGCGTAAACGGTTATCGAACGGCCCTCGGGATCAGCGAAAACGAAGTATCGCCCGAAGGGCCCGGGTTGCACCTGCGACACCGCAACCTTGCGTTCCGTGAGCAACGCGGCGTAAGCGTCGAGATCCCCCTCCAAAGCAAACCAAATAGCGGTCCCACCTGCGCCGGTCAATTCGCCGGCGCGAGGCGAGCGAACCACGAAAGAAACCGGATGGGTTTTAAACACGTGCGCGCCGGGCGGGCTCGTAGGCGCCAACTGAAGACCGATCGTCTCAGTCCAGAAGGTCTTGGCCTCTTCAAGATTGCCCACAATAAACGCTACGAAGTCGGGACCGGTCAATCCACCAGGCATAATTATCTCTCCGCTTGAAACAGGTGCCTGAGATGTGTAGCAGGTACCTGAGTTGAAGTCAAGTCTTAGAGCAGACGGCCAGATCGTGACGCGTCGGGTCGGCTATCTCTTGAAGCGCGCACAACACGCGCTGCGCGCGTCTATCGACGCGTCACTTCACCAACTCGATGTCAATCTCGGCCAATATGCCGTGCTTGAGGCGCTCGCAGAAATCGAGGGCTCGTCCATTTCGAACGCCGATCTTGCACGACGATGTTTCGTCAAACCGCAGACGGCAAACCAACTGGTTTCAGCTTTGATCGAGCGCGGAGCGGTTGAAAAGCGCGACGACGCCTTTCCGGGAAGAGCCATAGGATTGACGATGACGCCCAGTGGCCGCCGGCTACTGGGCAAGGCCCGTGGTTTGGTAAATAGCGTTGAGTCGAAGATGTTGCGTGACCTCAGTACGACGGAGCGCGAGCGACTCGCGCACGCTCTCGCGCAATGTGCAGAAGCACTCGAAGGCTCATAAACGTCTGGGCGATGCTGCTCAAGAAGCGCAGGCTACGGCGGGCGCTCCGGCTCACGCAGCTTCGCAACGATTTCACAAATGCGGCGCTGGATGTACGCGATCGACGACTCGCCGGAGTCGGTTTCTCCCCGAACCCTCCTTCCGTCGCTCGTCGTATTGCTCTCGGATTCCGCGCTACGCGCGGGGACCCCGTACTCGGAGACGATAGCTGCGGCAATCGCTCCTCCGTGCGCGGTAGAAAGCTCTAATGCAACAACGTCGTCACTCAAGGGATCGTTTTCGGTTGCCTTAGCACCCAGCTTCTCAAAGTCAGAAAGTCCGTCTCAAGACCGGGATATCGTTCAACGACGAGTCGCTCGTCGCGCATGCCGTCGGCGACGATCGCTCGATACGCTTGTAATCTCCTGACATCATCCTGTCAGGAACGGCTTGCTATCATCGGCTCAAACCGCAACGACAACTGCACTGAGAAGCACCGATGTCAGACACCGCGACCGTCCCAACTACCGCCGTTACCTAGTTTGAAAACCCCCGCTTCCGATATGTCGCGCGCGCAACGATTCTCGAGTCACCGTTGCTGCGCGAGAACTTCGCAGCCAGCGACATCGCGATTTTTCCCACACGGGACGCCGGCGTCAAAGGCTGTCTTGTGGCGACGGCTCAACCTCCTCCGCACGGCCCGATCGTCTACCTCAACGTCGATGGCCGGCTCGATCGCACGCTCGAGCGAATCCCGAATTCCAACGATAAAGATGACGAGCGCGACGTCGTCGAAGTCGGACCGCTGACGATAGACTTCGCTCGCCCAGAGGCGATGCTGCACGGACGTGCGCTATGTCTGAAGCCGCGCGAGATGCCGGGCGTGCGCTCAGTCGCGGCAATTGCTCGAGCTCGCGTGGGACGATGCGGCGTTGCAGCGCATCGACTCGGAGCGGACCGTCGACGTGCACGTGCGCGGCTGCGCCTGCAGCTGGGCGAGAGCGCCGGCATGCTACGCACCGTCGCGCTCGTCGTAATTCACGCTGACGCTGAGTTCGATGCGGCGTTCGGCGGGGATACCGAGATCGTCGGGAAGCGGACGCGCGCTGCGCTGCATCATGACGAACGCGCGCTGCGCGAAACTGCCGTCGCCGCCACCGGGGTCCTCGATCTTCGGGTCGGCGTAGAAGAACGACGTGTCGTCGCGGTCGAGGTCGAGGCCGCGCGCGCGCGCCGCGGCGACGATCGGCGCGATGCGCGGCGGTTCCATGTAACCGAACGTCGCGACGATCCGCGTAAGGCTCGGCGCGACGCGCTCGACCGTCACGCGGTCGGCGTTCGGAACGGTCGGGCTCGCGCCGCGCTGCAGTCGCAAGAGAACGACGTGTTCCTCGTGCGCGCGATCGCGGATCCATCGCTGCTTTGCGATGAACGGGATGCGGTTTTCGTCGGGCGTGAGGAAAACCATCGCCGGTGAGTCGGGTGCGATCGGCCTCCCGAACGCGGTGATGACATCGGCGAGCGGCGTCGATTCCGCGCGGATCGCGGCGACGACGCGGCGGCGGCCGCGCAGCCAAACGATGCTCGCGAACGAAAGCGCCGTCGCGACGGCGAACGGGACCCAGCCGCCGTCGACGAATTTCGGCAAGCCGGCGATGACGAACGAGCCGTCGACGACGACGAAAGCGACGAGTAGCGGCACCGCGCGCACGGGCGGCCAGCGCAGCACGTCGCGGATCACGACGTAGTACGCGACCGACGTCGCGAGCATCGTGCACGAGACCGCGAGACCGAACGCGGCAGCGAGCCGGTCGCTCGATTTGAAGGCGATCACGAGCAGGATGCAGCCGACGGCGAGCGCGGTGTTGACCGCGGGGACGTAGACTTGGCCGCGCACGTCGGCCGAGGTGTGGCGGACGCGCATACGCGGCCACAGGCCAAGCGCGATCGCTTGTTCCGCCAGCGTGAACGCGCCCGACACGAGCGCCTGCGAAGCGATGACGGTTGCGACGGTCGCGACCGCGATCGCCGGGTACAGCGTCCAGCCCGGCGTCAGCGCGTAGAACGGATTCGCGATCAGTTCCGGGCGTTCGAGGATGCGCGCGGCTTCGCCGACGTAGCAGAGGATCAGCGACGGGAAGACCAGGCCGTACCACGCGACGACGATCGGCTGGCGCCCGAAGTGCGACATATCGGCGTAGAGCGCTTCGACGCCGGTGACGGCGAGGACGATGCCGCCGAGCACGAAGAACCCGCCGCCGCCATGCGTCGTGACGAAGGCGGCCGCGTGGCGCGGATCGAGCGCCGCGAGGATAGCCGGATGCGTTGCGATTCCAATGGCACCGGCGATGCCGATGGCGAGGAACCAGGCCGCCATCGCCGGGCCGAAGATGATGCCGACCTTGCCCGTGCCGCGCGACTGTAGTGCGAAGAGGCCGATGAGGATTCCGACCGCGATTGGGACGAGATACGGATGGACGGCGGGACTCGCGACGTCCAGACCTTCGATCGCGGAGATGACCGAGATCGCGGGCGTGATCGCGCCGTCACCCAGTAGCATCGCGGCGCCGACGATGACGACGGCGGTAACGACACCGAAGCGCACCGGCAAGCCGTCGCGCGCGGGTGGAATCGCGCGGGCCAGGAGCGCGAGGATGCCGCCTTCGCCATCGTGATCGATGCGCATGATGAACGTGACGTATTTGAGGCAGACGACGACGACGAGCGTCCAGACGAGTAGCGACGCGATACCGAGCACGTCGGCCGGGCGCGTCGCGCTCGCGCCGCTCATAGCGAAGCACGATTTCAGCGTGTAGAGCGGGCTCGTCCCTATGTCGCCGAAAACGACGCCGAGTGCGGCGAGCGCGAGTGGCGCGACGGGTGGCGTTCGCGAGACTTTCGGCGCGTGCGGCATCGTCTTCAAGTCTAGGTACTGCGGTGCCGCGGGGGAAGCGGCCTACCGGATGATCCGATTGGACAACTCAGTGTGCGGCATCATCGGCTCGAGTCGTTTAACGATATGCGGCCCATTTCTCGAGTCAAAGCGCCGTTCGATTCGAGGCTTACGTGATCGATGAGCTCTCCGTGGGACGCGCGTGCCCGTGTTCGTGTGGCCCAGCCCAATTTATGGCGGCGGACACTAGCAGCAGCCGTTATCCCTTCGTCGCGCCGCGCACGATGCCGGCGACGAGAACCGTTGCCAGGCCGAGGAAAACGGCGCCATGCTACGGTGGTCGCTCCGGCTCGCGCGGCTCGCAACGATCTGGCTAATGCGGCGCTGGATATACGCGCCAGGGACTCGGCACCGTCGGTTTCCCTCCGAACCCCCCTTCCATCGCTCGTCGCATCGCTCTTGATTTCCGCGCTACGGGCGAGGACCGCGTATTCGGAGACGATTGCTGCGGCAATCGCTCCTCCGTGCGCGGTGGAAAGCTCCGATGCAAGAACATCGTCGATCACGAGATCATGGCCGCGCCGCCCCCAACGTTGATCGACAGCCAGATGTTGCCCACCGACGACATGCCGACCGTAACCGCCCGCTTAGCCGGATGTCGTGAGCGCCTTCATCAATCTAGAGGCGGGGGACATCGCACGTTGCTACGAACGCTGCGGTTAACCCGGCGCGCAGTACATCACGGAACGAAAAGTTCACCAGACGGAGATCCGGTGCTACATGCGCGACCCGGACGGCTATTTCATCGAGACCGGCCACACCACGCTGACCGCGAAGCCATTCGACGCGTACAAATAATGAGCGCATCGGCCATGCGATTCGAGCCGCGCTCCGCAGCCGCACCGGATGACCGCGCATGTGTGTTCTCATGCACATTTGTTACACGGGTGATGATTTCATCGCGCGCCGGGGGCATAGGTGTTAAGACGACGGCGTTTTTCGACGATGGTTTGGAAAGCGAGATCGCCGATGCACGATGCAAGCTTGTAACGGGTCACGATTTTTGATGCACATTCCGGCAGTCGAACGAAACGGCGCGGCATGCGGCGATTGCCGCAGTTCGCCGGCGCTCGACCTCGACTTTTCATTTGCATTTCAGCCGATTATCGATCCTCGTCGCGAGAGCGTCTTCTCGTACGAAGCGTTGATCCGCGGCCCGGCGCAAGAGCCGGCCGCTTGGGTTCTCGCTCAGGTCAACGACGGAAATCGGTACCGGTTCGATCAGGCCTGCCGCGTGCGTGCCTTAACGCTCGCGGCACGGCTGCAGCTGGCGACGCGCATCAAAATCAATTTCTTGCCCCATGCAATCTACCGGCCGGAGGCCTGCCTGCAAACGACCCTTCGGGCTGCAGCGGAACTGCAGTTTCCGATCAACCGCATCCAGTTTGAGATCGTCGAATCGGAGAAGGTCTTGGACGACGGGCGGCTGGCCGAAATCGTTAACGAGTACCGCCGCTTCGGATTCTCGACCGCGATCGACGATTTCGGCGCGGGATATGCCGGATTCAATCTGTTGGTCGACTTTAAGCCCGACTACATCAAGCTCGATATGAAGTTGATTCGCGGTATCGATAGCGACCGCTCGAGGCAAGAAATCGTCCGCAGCTTGAGCGCGCTATGCCGAACGTTATCGATCGGCATCATTGCCGAAGGCGTCGAAACGGCCGGTGAATACCGGTGGCTGTTCGAAGCGGGCATCGCGCTCTTTCAAGGTTACTACTTCGCGCGTCCGGCCTACGAATCGCTGCCCGTCATTGATTTCGCCGACTACCGCTTGAAGCCCGGGCTGTACGCGCTTGCGGAATGACGCGAGGGGCGGTTCTAGGCACCGATTCGAATCGCACCCGTCAGGGACGATCGGCTGCTAGTGTGTCGGATTGGTACATCGCGTGATCCATCACCTTAAGTAGTGTCGTCAGCGGTTGCGATCAGCGATTTCTGCGCGCTGCGGAGTTTCTCGTGGCCTGCCGTTCCGTTCACAAGTGTCCCTAGAGAGAGCGGAACGATCGATTCTATGGTGCTGGGAGCGCTAATAAAGTTGTACCGGAACCGTGAGGGGCCAACTCGTCATCTTGCACGAGACGTCCCGAGTCTACCGAATCTTTCAGATTTACCGATCTCGTTCAATACTTCTCGCTCGTAAGGAGTCGTTTTGAAGCCTTCCAGCGAGCTGCAACGCTGGGAGACGTTGCCCCCGGTAACAACGCAAAAGCGGCCAGTCGTGATCGCGGTAGTGACGAGCATTGTTGCGCGCCCCCGCACAGATCCGAACGAGCGGAATTCGCGCATTGGCTCCTACCGTGGGTAGGTGACAACAAACCCCTCGTCAGGCCAAGGGTTCGCGAGGCAAACGGGTGGTAGCCATATGGCGGCCACCCAATTGAGTCGGTCCCAGGTCATGATACTTTTCTGACCGCGACGCCTGAGCGTTTTCAGCAACATTCGCGTCGCGGAGGGCGTCGAGACGGAGGAACAGTTGGAACTGTTTCGCGATCTCGGATGCCGTCGCGTTCAAGCCTTCCACTTCCCAGGACCGCAGCTGCCGGCCAATCTCACTCAGCGGCTAAGTGAACCCTTTAAGTACCGCCCCAGCCGTAAATACGATTCCGCTTCCGGGACGTTGTAGGATCCGGCTTTGCGCTTCCAAAAACTTTGTACTTGGATTAGAACGCCATATCGGCGATTAGGGAAGGTCAAAAACAACTCGCCTGTACGAATGATCTTCCGCGCTCGCAACCTATCTACGGTTCCAAGTCGACGGCACGGAGCGCGCAGGCCTCGCAACGCTGGGCCTTCATCGCCTTGCGGCAGAACTTCGTACGGTCGTCGTTGATCGTGTAGAGCGTCGTCAGTGGTCCGAACCCTTCTCCGCCCGAGGCGGTCGCTGTTGATAGGTCCGTCAAAGACGTGGACGCGATGAAACGGCGCAGCGGACAAGGGCGGCGAAGCCGAGCGTGGACCGGAACGTAACGAGGACCGGTAGCGTTCCTTGCGTTCCGTCGCGTCCACGGCTTAGGATCCAACCATTCAACAGCGGCCGACTCGGGCGAGGGGTCTGAGCCCCGGTAAGTAGGCCAAGGATAAATGTGGATTTCCGGCCGTAGACGGCCAAAGGAGATCCAGCATGAAGAAAAGTCGGTTTACCGAG
>JAABUU010002862.1_pt1 | contig 23512 bp, 21 predicted proteins | sample 5559301 | NCBI WGS metagenome assembly JAABUU01 (sample SAMN10711884, study PRJNA513360) | rock metagenome | isolation source: Antarctica rocks | place: Antarctica: Victoria Land, Richard Nunatak white | reverse complement strand
GATGGAAAATCACGTGATCAACATGTGACTGAGTCGTGTGACTGAAAATCGAACAAAGCATATGACTGACCCGTACGCTTTCAACAACCGAACTGAAATTTCAAGGCCGTCACGTTTGAGCTACCCGACGTTCGCCTTACCCGGCAGCCGGGCGCCGGGTAGCAGGCCGCTCCGTTCCGATCTTCATCAATGTCTGTCATAATTTTAACATGTGTTACTTGAAAAAATGTTGGGAAAAGAGATGTTAAATCACTTAGATGATGTTGAACAATATTATAGATGATAATAAGCGTGAGATTATCAGTGATGTTATGAAAGTTTCTTGATATGAATGATATTCAGCATTCATGAAGTATAAAAATCTCTGAATGATCTCTTTCTTTTCTTTCTTCTTCGTGCAACGTCTTGTATTTAAAATCTAGTTATTAGAATTTCATTTTGATTTCGTTCAGCTCTCAGTTCGTGACATTATGTTGCATTCATACTACATCATGAGTCAATTCGAGAATATCAGCAACACTCTGTCGTCGACATCTCTAGTCTCGATCAATGAACTCATCACTGTCGCTCAGTTTTGAACTCACGTCAACAATGCTTTCGAAGCGTGATACACTTTTCTGATTGAACTTCAAACTTGATTCAACGACATCATCACTCAGTATATCAACTGAGTTTCAGTCTGTCAACAAGAACATGAGTAAACTCAGATTGAACTTAAGCAGTTTCAGATCAATAATGAAATCTTGTCAGAAATGATTCAAGAACTCAAGAGCATAAGCAGAATCAATATCAAATCAGAGAAATATTCAAATTCAGAACTTTATATTGAAGAGCAAAAGAACAAGTTAAATCAATTCATCTTCAAATTTATCAGCAAGCTGAAGTTGAACGTGAATCATTATTCAACTCTTGAGTTTCGTCTTCTGTATGAGTACAGTCGCTTATCGAGAAACGCTGTCGCTTAAGCGTTGTCGCATATGACTGCTCAGCATGACAAGCTAATCATGATTGAGCAATTAGTTGTCTTGTTAAGACAAGTCTTCGATGATTCAGACAAGCAAGAAATCGCTCAGCGATTCATTTCAGCTTTAAGAATGTAAAATTGCATCTTCATCAAATATCTGTTCGATTTTCAGCAACACATTGATGCAATCAAATATGACATCATAACTTGAAAATTCAATCTGAAGAATGAACTATTCAACGAGCTCAAAGCTCTATTGATTCAGATGAATATCAGCAGTCTGAACTATGAGCAGTTGATTATCAAATGTCAGCAATTGAATAGTCAATATTGCATCACAGTACAGAATCTTTTCAAGTCAAAAGCAATAATTCATTTTATCTCTGTGATCTCTACAGTTCTTGCATATCTTGTCAAATATGCAACATTCTTGACAGACTTGAAAGTTACAATCTTGAGCTCAAGAAATCTCATGAACTTATCGATTGTCAACATGAAGAAACAAGATTCACTGATCTTCAAGAAGCATCAGCATCGCATGATCAATCATCTGTGTCTATACTGTAATAAGTTTGAGCATCAGACTGCAATCTGCAATTCAAATTTCAAAATTCAGCTACGAGTTATCTCATTATTCATCTTTGCAATCTTTATTGATAATTTCGCTTTCGATACTTCTTTCATCTTAAGAAAAGTTTAGTCTCTGCATACAGTTGCTTGCAAAGATAATTGAATAGTCTGAAAATCTCTGCATTCTCAGTTAGCTCGATTCATTGATTAGAAAAAAAGATGAACAATGATCATCTTCTTTTCTCAGATAATCTAGAAAGCAATAAAATCAATTACAATCTTTCTGTTTTGATTGACATTGATGTCATCGATTATGCATTTATTGATGACTCTTTCGCGCAAAAACACTCTTTGCTCTGTTTTTCTTTGTCTGAAATCTGTATTCTTCAGAAGTTTGATGATCAATCAGTTGTATTCAATTCAAACACTCATTATTTTCTTGTCAAACTTTGAGTTTCAAGCAAAAAGCTTGAAGAAACTCTCTTCTATGTCACTTAACTTTCACAATTCTCAATTGTTTTAAATCTGCTCTGATTAAAAAGTCATGTTACGAGCGTATCAAGATCGATAAGACTGAACAAGATTGAAGCTCTAATTAATTTGCAATGCATGCTAGCGAGTACTCTGTGTAATGATTAGAGCTGATCAACGATCTAGTCGAGATCTGATCTAGATCTGACTCAGATTTGACTCAGATATGACTCAACACTCTTTTTCTTTCATCAACATCTTGTTCATTTACATCATTTTCTTTTCATGTCACAAACACATCTCTTTCAAGTCTAGCGCAGTCTCTGAACATTACATAAATAGAAGCTCTTGTATCAATCTTCTTCTGTATTCTTAATATTCAGTTATAGCTATCTCTAAAGATCAAGCACTATCAACTCTGATCTTCATTGATTGTATCATTTAGACATGATTCTGACATTATATTAAGAATTCGTTAATCACACGATACTGATCTCATTACTCATTCAACATACTTGTCTAAACAGAATGAGTCTAAAGAAATTCATTTATCTGATGATCGATGACAATCGAAAGACAGAACAACACTAGAAAATTGAATAAAATCAACGACAAGACTGTTTGAATTGCTAGACTACTCATTGCTCATTAAGTATGCAAAGTTCACTCGATTACGAGAATCATGATAAAAAATCTTTGTGAATTGCTCAAGAATCAAATCGATCAATAGATTCAATGATAAAGAATCTTCGTTGTTTGCTAAAAAATCAATCAAATCACTCAACAAATAAATCTCATCTTCTTTGTTGAAGATTAAATCTCATCTCATACGTCTTTCTTCTTCAATCGTCGAGCATCGTCATTCGTTCAATCTTCTTTCAAACAAATCTCATCATGTCTAGTTGTTCATCTACTGAAGAGTGTTCTGAGAAATTTCGAACTCGTTTCTCTCAAATCTCTGATGCTGATTCATCAAAAGCGAAATCATCAAGTGCTGCGTCATTCATTCATGAAGATGACGAATCATTCGCTGAAATGATAATATTTCTCGTGTTCTATGAAATCTGAAAGACTCGAAGTCTAGCTCTTGATAAAGAAACAGATCAACTCTACGAGTTAAATAAACAACAAGAAGACGAAATCAAAGAGTTGAAGACAAGACTTCAAACTAAAGAAAACACTTCTTCTGATTTCATTTACTCTGAGCGTTCTAGATTTCAAAAAATATCTGATTCTTCGCTGTTTACTGATGAAAAGAATTCTACTTGAAAGAACTGATACGAAAAAATTCAGAATAAACTAGAGATCAACGTCAATCTCTTTTCTAATGAACGAGTCAAATTGAGCTATGTACATTCTAGATTATTCAATGACGCAGCAGAAATCATTCAAGCTAGACGTGAACGTGATTGTGTCAATTTCTATAGAATCGTCGAAGATCTTTTGAAAGAGCTAGCTCAGTTGTTCAATGACTCGAATAAGAAAGTCAACTTTCGTAGAAAATACTACAATTTGATTCAAGAATCAAAGAAATTCAGCAAGTTTTATACTCAGTTTCAACGACTATCTTTCTATCTAGACTATCACGAAAAGCAACTGATCGTCGATCTGAAAGATAAAATACACTCTCGTTTTTGATTCATTTGAATAGATCAACTAGTTCAATCTGATTCTTTAAAAGAAATTCGTTTCTATCTGATTCATTTGAATAATGATCAGCGAGTCATTCGAGAGATCAAGAACAAGCTCAAATGCGTCAATGATGTTTCAAAAACTATCTTTTATAAAATGATTGTTATCACTCAATCAGTCGATCATTCGAAGTCTGATCATTTAAAGTCGCGCGACGCGATTTTAACTAACGTCAAAGAAGCAGACATTCTAGTCGAAAGCTGTTTCATATGTCATAAATCAGATCATAGCTTTAAGAAGTGCTTCAATCGATCTACTAAAATTAGTTCAGTGAACAAAAAATATGATCGCTTCGATTTCGATTTGAATTTCAATTCAAAAAACTAGTCATCTCTTCAAAAATCATCAAAGAAGTAGAGATTATATCTTTGTGCAAACTAGACGAAATTCTATCGAAAAAGAATTACTTTGAAAAGTCGTTTTTAATTGATGCTCATCTCATCTCTCAGAAACGATTTTTCAGTCGTCGTTCTCTAATAGACAGTGATTCAGTTATCTACATGATCATACATTTCAATCTAGTTGATAAAGTATGCAAGAAACTGAAAATTCAATCTATATCACTGACAAAAGAGAAGCTAATAAGAGATTAGAATGAGAAGATATCTAAGAAGACAATCACTCATAAAATTCTACTCAATCTCATCATTGAAAGTCATAAGAAATTGACTGTATCAATGTTGATAGCTGATATCGATCATCATGAAGTCATATTGAGTAAGCTCTGAATGAATAAAAACGAAATATTACTGAATATGCAAAACGACGTCATTGTTTTTTTGAATCAATTGAATACTTCTATTTTGATTTTTTCGATCTCGCTCAATTCAAAGCATTCAAGTTGATTGCGATCAACTTCGCTCTTTTCAATCACTCAGACTAAAACTTCTACAATGCTCAAACGACTTGTTTCAATCACTGCTCAGAAAGAGTCATTCTCGATTCAAAGCATAGACGTCGCTTTGTTCAAAACACTGTTGAATTGTTCAAAGAAGAACAAGATCGAAGTCTTTGCTTTATTCATGATGAACATCAATAAAGAAATCGCGTACAATACTCAGTGCAATTTGAACATTTTAAACGTCTCTTCAATCAATGAAACAACTCAAAATTTAGAAGACATTAAAGCAAAGCTGCTCTTGAAATATCATGAGTTTCTAGATGTTTTTGATTGAGCTCAATTGAATAAACTATCTTCTCATCGCTTCTACGATCATAAAATCGAGCTCACTAGTGATTCAACGTTCTCTCGCTGTCGAGCATATTGAATGTTCTCTGTCAAACTTCTGAAAGTAAAAAAGTATCTGAATGAGAATCTATCAAAGAGATTCATCACTTTCAGTCAGATCTTCTATTTCTCTTCGATTCTATTCGTTCTCAAAGCAAATGAAGATCTTTGATTCTGCATAAATTATCGAAAGCTAAATGTCATTTTCAAAAGAAATAGATATTCTCTATCGTTGATAAACGAAATCATTGATAAAATAATGAGTTGCAAACATCTGACTAAATTGAACATCATATCAGCATTCAACAAACTTCAAATGCACTTTGATAATGAGAATTACATCACTTTTATCACTGCTTTAGAAGCATATAAATATAAGATGCTATCATTTGAACTGACTAATGAATCGATCTTCTTTCAGCAATATATGAATGACATTCTATAAGACTTTCTGAACGACTTTTGTCAAGTCTATCTAGATGACATTCTCATCTATAGCAAAATGAGAAAGAAACATAAAGATCACGTCAAACTAGTATTGAGATGATTACGCGAAGCTGAACTGCAAATGAATATTCGAAAGTGCGAATTCAATGTAGAAGAGACTGTTTTTCTAGAAGTCATTGTATCTGAAGATCGATGATCAATCGAAATGAGTCAATCAGAACGTTGAACGCGAACTTAGAATTTACTGCAATTACATGCAGAACGATTGAATCAAATGAATATCTATGATGAAATTTAACGACAATTTCAATATCTTCTTGATCACTTCAATGATTCTCTTCTACTTCAATAAAGAATTTCACTCTCGAATGAGTTTCGATTCAGATACGACTGACTACGAAACAGCTCGTGAACGACTTGAAGCTAGAAAAGCAAATGATATTGTCATTTGAATGAAAGAGCTACTGAGCTTCGATCATCAACAATTGAAAAAGATGAAGCTGATCATTGAAGTTCAAATCAATAAACATAGACGAGATGTCACATATGAAGTAGATAACTGAGTTTGACTATCTTTCAGAAACGTCAAGACAACGAGACTCTGCAAAGATTTGAAAGATAAACAGCTAGATCTCTATCAAATCACTGCTAAAATAGATATCTTTTATCATCTTCATTTATCAGTCAGCATGAAGCATCTGCGTTCAATATTCAGCTCGAAGCTACTATGATTATATTCAGAAGATTCTCTATCAGAACAACATTCAGAATCACTCAGATCAATCACTATTAAAGATGATGAACATTGAGAGATAGACGATATATTGAACTTCAAACGCTATCGAGATCAAATACAGTACAAAGTCAAATAAAAAGATCTAGATAGAAATGACAAATGATACTATGTCGATAAAGAAGAATTCGATGACTCAGAGAAAGTTTTGAACGAATTTCATAAGCTATATTCAAGCAAATCGCGCTAAATATCGAAATAACTATCAACAAAAGTGAGCAAAGAAACTACATTCATGCAAACATGAATTTTCGAAGAGAGAAGTAATGTTACGAGCGTATCAAGACTGATTAGAACTAATCAATGATTTAGTCGAGATCTGATCTAGATCTGACTCAGATTTGACTCAGATATGATTCAATATTCTTTTTCTTTTTCAACATTCTTTTTCTTTCTCAACACTCTTTTTCTTTCTCAACACTCTTTTCTTTCATCAACATCTTGTTCATTTACATCATCTTCTTTTCATGTTACAAACACATTTCTTTCAAGTCTAGCGCAGTCTCTGAACATTACATAAATGAAAGCTCTTGTATCAATCTTCTTCTGTATTCTTAATATTCAGTTATAGCTATTTCTAAAGATCAAGCACTATCAACTCTGATCTTCATTGATTGTATCATCTAGACACGATTCTGACAGAAAATCACAAAAAACTCTTTCAAATCAGCAACATTCTTCTTTGAAAATTAAACACTTTAACAAATGATCTCACTATCTACTATTGAATATCATCATTCACTCAATCATTAAAATCTTCATCATGATTTGATTATCTGTGAATACTTAACTCAATCTTTTCAAAAATAATCAAAGTTTCAATTCAATCATTTATTTTGAATTATTTTCTCATTTATTAAAATTTCTTAGAACTGACTTTGTATGAAAACATCATCAATTCATGTCTCATTCTCAAACATTCAATGAATCTCTGAAAGTTTCTACTCTCTGAAATATCAAAAATGTAAAGCAGCTACAATATTGAGTTGAACAAGATTCAGAAGTTTTTCTAGAAGATTTAAACAATCTTCAAACTCAACGAGATTTAAATGTAAAAGTTTGTGAATTATTTAATAAAATACTCAGTGAATAAATATGAAAGATTCATTTTAAGAAAATTGATTGAGCAAAAAAAGAATTAAATCTAAATCTTAAAAAGCTTCAAGATCAGATGATGAAACTACAACATCAACTGTGATTGATTAAAGAAGATATTTTTACTTCTTTCATCATGTTCAATTCATTTAAGCAATTTCAAAAGCTTTTGAATTCATCTTTATTTACTGATGAAACAGAATCTTTCTGAAATGATTGACAAGAAAAGATTTGTGACAAGCTAGAAATCAACATCGATCATTTCAATATTGATAAAGTCATACTGATTTATATTCACTTCAGAATCAATGAAAATGCAGTCAAAGCTACTTTAGCTTGATGTCAACATGATTTATTGAATTTTTATAAAACAATCAATGATTTGTTAAATAAACTTGCTCAGCTATACAATGATTTCAACAAAGAGACAAACTTTTGAAGAAAATATGCTAATTTCATTCAAGAAAAGAGCAAATTCAATGACTTTTATTCAATATTTCAATATCTGTTCTTTTATTTAAAGTATCATGAAAAGCAATTGATTATTAATTTACAAGACAAGATAGTTTATCATCTTCATGCAGCTTAAAGTAGTCAGCTGATTCAGTCAAAATCTCTCAATGAAATTCATAGTTATCTGATTTATTTGAACAATGAGCATTGAATCATGAATGACATCAAAGAAAAGAAATTCTTGATCAAAGTCAGAAAGTAAGTCATCTTTGTTAAGAAATGAAATTCATTGAATCTTTATAGAAAGATCGAAGTCACTACATTCATCAATCATTCAAAGTCGTGCAACGTGATTTTAATTAACATCAAAGACATTGATTTACAAGCTGAAATTTGTTTCATCTGTCACAAATCAAATCATACTTTTAAAGAGTGCTCTGATTAATTGAAAGTCAATGTATTAAAAGATGACAAGTTTAATTGATTTACATTGAACTTTGAGTTTGATTCTGATTCAAAAAACTAATTATTTCTTTCAAAATCATCAAAAAGATAGAGATTATATTTTTGTGCAGTTAAATCAAAGTTTTATTAAAAGAAAAATATTTTGAGAAGTCATTTCTGATCAATGCTTCTTTTATTTCTCAGAGCAATTCTTTCAATCTTCATTCTTTAATAAATAGTGATTTCATCATTTACATGCTGATACATGACAAGTTAGTTGATAAAATATGTCAGAAACTTGAAATACAATTTATATTGCTAGCAAAAGAGAAGTTAATATGAAACTATAATGAGAAGTTAATTAGAAAAATTATTACTCATAAGATTCTACTCAATCTCATGATTAAAAGTTATAAGAAATTGACTATGTCAATGCTTATAACTGATATTGAGCATCATGAAGCTATATTGAGCAAATTCTGAATGAATAAAAATGAGATATTATTGAACATGAGACATGATACTATTGTATTTTCTGATCAATTAAATATTTCTATTGCGATTTTTTCAGTCTCATCAAATACAAAGTACTCAAATTGATCGCGATCAACTTTGATTTTTTCAGCAGCTCACAGCAAAATCTTTAAGATGCTCAAGCATTCAGTTTCATTCATTCAGAAAGAATCATTCTTGATTCAAAACATAAATGTCATCTCTTTTCAAGTATTAGTAAAACAAAAAAAGAAGAATCAGACAGAGATTTTTGCTATGTTCATCAAAAACATCGATAGAGAAATCATTTACAATACTTCATGTAAACTAAATGTCATAAATGTTTTTTCAATCAATGAAATGACTCAGAATCTAGAAGATATTAAATTCAAGTTATCATCAAAATATCAGAATTTTCTAAATGTTTTTGATTGAGTTCAAGCAGACAAGCTATCGTCTTATCATTTGTATGATCATAAGATAAAGCTTACTAGTGATGTAACATCACTTTGTTGTCAAGCATATTGAATGTCTTTTTACAAGTTTTAAAAAGTAAAGAAATATCTGAATAAAAATCTTTTCAAAGAATTTATAATTTTTAACAAAGCTTTGTATTTCTCACTCATTTTGTTCACTTTAAAAGCAAATAAAGATTTACAATTTTGCATTGATTATTAAAAGTTCAATGTTATTATCAAAAGAAATCACTATTCTTTATCATTCATAAATAAAATGATTAACAAAATGATTGATTGCAAGCATCTGACTCAATTAAATATCATTTCAACTTTCAACAAACTGCAAATGCATTCTGATAGTGAAAACTATACTATCTTTATCATTGCTTTAAAAGCATACAAATCAAAGATGTTATTTTTTGAACTTATCAATGATTCTGTCTCATTTCAACAGTATAGAAATGATATTCTTTGAAACTTTTTAAATGACTTTTATCAAGTTTATCTAAATGACATTCTGATCTACAGCAAAACTCAACAAAAACATCAACAACATGTCAAAATGATATTAAATTATTTATGAGAAGCTGATTTACAAGTAAATATTTGAAAGTGCAAATTCAACATAAAAGAAACTGTCTTCTTAAAAGTCATAGTTTCAAAACAAGATCTTTGTATGAACTTTATTAAAGTGAAAGTCATAGTCAACTGAGTTACGTCGATCAATCTAAAAGAAATTCAGAGCTTCGTGAAATTCATTAACTTCTATCATTGTTTCATTAAAGACTTCTTGAAGCTAGTCAAATCATTCACTCAACTGACTAGAAAAAACACATCTTTTGTTTGAAATGAAGTCTGAATTCAAGCTTTTGATGATTTAAAGAAATAAGTTAACTCAACTTCAATCTTATGACATTTCAATTCAAAATGATAAACTATTCTGAAAATCAATGCATCTGACTACGTCAAAGATGAAATACTATCACAGTATGATGATGAAAATGTTCTTCATTCAATAGCATTCTACAGCAAGAGCATGATTTTTGCTGAATGCAATTATCATATCTATGACAAGAAATTACTAATCATTATTCAATGTTTCAAATATTGAAGACTTGAGCTTGAATGTACTGAATTATTCATTCAGATATTCATCAATCATCAAACTCTGAAAATCTTCATGAAAAATAAATAGTTGACTTGATATCAAGTTAATTATCTAGACATTCTATTTGAATTCAACTTTCAGATTATATTTTGATCAGACAAAATTATTACAATTTTAGTTTTCATTTAGTTTTCAACTAATCTTCATCTGATTTCATTTTAATCAAGTCTAGCGAAAATCTGATCTAAAGATGATGTCATTGAGTCTTTGTATCACATATGTAAAACGTCAACTTAATTGAGTCTAGCACAGAGCTGAGAAACATACATATAAAAATCGAGTTCTTTTCTGTAGATAATTTTCTTTCTTAGCATTTATTTATTAGTTAAATGACATCTTTATGACTCGCTCTAGATCAATCTCTAACAGTAAATAAATGCTAATCAACTACTCTGCTATCAACGTGTAGATGATATGAAATAATCTACTTCGTTTATTCAGAAAATTTGCAAGAAATTCTTCAAATTACTTTCATCAAAATACATCTGCAAATTTACTCAAATTTATCAAATCAATCACTCAATCAAATTTATTTATTTATTTTTCTCACAATGACACGCAACTTTGAATCAGTTGAGTCACAAACAGCTCATTTGCTTAAAAACATTGCTCGCAGACGTATTTTCATTATTTCTTTTGATGTTTCAGCTGAATCTCAGAATGTCACTATCTCATGAAACATCAACACAAGTCAACAACTTCGTCAATAAACTTATGATCAGTTGAACGAAATCATCAAGATATTGATCGAGCTAAAAGATCAATGAGACATGACTTTGAAACTCAATAAACAATGAATCAATGTTCAAGTCAATCACATTAAAAGACTTGATGAGTTAGAGATCAATCAAATGACAATAAATATTCAAGAAGAGACTATCATCGATCTACAAGAGAAAGTCTTGAGTCTAAAAAAGAAACAGCGTTCAGCAAATCAATCTCGATCTCGTCAATCTATTGAATCTCAAGTTTCTACGAAATCTCTATCTCGTCAATTCATCGAGAATCATACTCGACGTGAGTCGTTCATTCTATTCGATAATGATCATCACAAGTCTTTTAAGTTTTCGAACTCATCTGTATTCATTGATGAAGATGAATCAACATGAAATAACTGAAGAGTCAAGATGAACAACAAGCTTCAGACAAATGTTAATCACTTCGATAATGAGAATATCTGTATTGTCTATGTGATATCTAGACTAGAAGATGATGCTGCTGAACATATTTTCACTTGATATCATTATGATGCTTCGCATTCTTACATTTCAATCTACGAGCTATTTGAGCATCTGAAAGAAATATACGATGAACTGAATAAAAATCGAAAGTGTTGTTGCAAGTACAATGCTCTGAAATAAACAGACAAGTTTTTCAATGTCTTCTACTTCAACTTTATGAAGCTATTCAATTATCTCGAATATGATGATTGCACTTTGATGAATGATCTTCAAAATAAAATCAATAATTGCTTGCAGAACATTCTATCAGTTTGTTCAGAGAATTTTACTTCACTCATTCACTTAAAAATCTTTCTTCAAGATGTGAATAATAAACAGCGAGTCAACTATCAGTTATGCAGTCAGCTTCACACTGTCATCATCAAAGTCACTGTTGTATCTGATAAATGTGCTGCTACTTCATTGTCAATGATGACTTTGATAATCAATTATGTTAAGTCGACTCTCTCTTTTATCTCTGAGTCAACAAGATCATTTATCATCTGCTATACTTGCAAGACTTTGAATCATTTGTTCAAGAATTGCTCTCAGAACAAGATCAATACTTCTGCATTTCATGCATTCATTCTTTGTTTACATGAGATTGTCATTTCGAAGAATAAAAAGAATGAGAAAATATCTTCTTTCAAAGATAGCGAGACAAAAAACTAGTGACTTTCATCAAAGATGCAATGAAAAAGATGTTAATTTCTTCAATGACAAGCATGTCAGATGATTCTTTTGCTTCTGAATCTTTGACTATTGAATGTGTATTTTCTAGCAATGAAATTAGTTACTCATTGAAGTCATTGATTGACATCAAAGCTGCTGACTATTCATTCATTGATGAAGTGATTGCGCAGATTGTTTATGATCAGTTGCAAATTAAACTTCTGACTTTGATCAAAGTGAAGTCAATTCAAGAATTTGACAATCATTATGTTAAAAAACTTATTACTCATGTCATTTATTTGAATCTGACTGTTCAAGATCATACAATTGACACAGCTTCTATGTTGATCATTCAATTAGATCAACATCAAATGATTCTTGAAAAAACATGAATGAACAAAATCAATCTAATAATTGATATGCAAATTGATTTTCTTCGATTTTCAAATTTCATCTCTAATCATAAATCGATTGTTCTACTCACAAGCAACAAGATAATCACGAAGCAGAAGAGTTTGACTTCTACTCATATATTGAAGAGATCTTTCACTACATCTCAACTCAGTCTGAAATCATTCTCTTTCAATCAGTTCAATGAGAAGTCAGTTAAACTAATTGAACAGTTAAAATTGCGTAATGCAACTTTAACTAACATCAAAAATTCTAAATCAACATTCAGTCTGAATTCATTCTCTTTCAATTCAATGAACATATCAATGATAAAGACAGCGACATATAAAATGTTAGTTAAACAATCAGACATCAAGATCTTTGCTGTTATCATCTTGAAAATCAATCAACTCATAACTACAGTTGAAAACAAGTCTGAAGAAGTGAATCTGCATGAGCTTTTTCATGCTGAAGTTCTCGAGCAAGTCAAGATCAAGCTTTTCTCTGAATATCATGACTATCTAAATGTCTTCGATCGAGCAATGATTGATCAGCTATCATCACATCGTTTCTACGATCACAAAATTGAGTTGATTGATGAAGAAATGTTTTCGCGAAGCAGACTATATCAGATGTTCAATCACAAGCTTCAAAAGATAAAGAAGTATCTGATTGAACATCTGAACAAAGACTTCATTTTCTTCAGCTTTGCATCATACATCTCGCTCATCTTGTTCGCTGAAAAAAAGATGAAAGTCTGCGCTTCTGCGTTGATTACAGAAAGCTCAATGCTTTGATTAAACAAAATCACTATTCTTTGTTCTTGATAAATGAGACTCTCGCTTGTATACAAGAAAGTAAGTATCTGACTTGATTGAACATTATTGTCGCGTTTAACAAACTACACATGCACTCAGATAGTGAAAATTTGACTATCTTCATTATCTTCTTTGATTCATACAAATATCATGTAATGCTCTTTAAATTAATCAATGAATCAATGTTTTATTAACATTATATGAACGACATGTTGTTTGAATATCTACATCAGTTTTGTCAGATTTATCTAGATGACATTATCATTTACAGCAAGATCTTGAAGAAACACAAGCAACATGTATGATTGATCTTGAATAAACTACGAGAAGCTGATCTACAGATAAACATTGATAAATGCAAGTTTCATGTTCAGAAAATCATCTTTTTAGAACTTTTAATGTCAATCGAGAAACTTAAGATGAATTCACAAAAGATGCAAGCAGTCGTTGATTAATCTACACTCGATAATCTCATTCAGATGCAATTCTTCATTGACTTCTGCAACTTTTATCAACGCTTCATCAAAAACTTTTCGAAGATTGTTCATTCAATGATTCAACTCACTCAAAAGAAGATCATATTTGAATGAAATGAAGTCTGTCAAATCATCTTCGATTATATGAAGAGACGCATGATCGAGACTTCTATACTACGTCACTTTGATCAAACTCATGAGACTATTCTTAAAATTAACTCATTCAACTACGTCAACGATGAAATTCTGTTTCAATATGATGATGAAAATGTTCTACATTCAATTATCTTTTATAGCAAGAACATGTCTTCTGCTGAATGCAACTACAAGATATATGATAAGAAACTGCTGATCATCATTTGAGCTTTTGAACATTGATGATTCAAACTGAAGCTGATCAACATTTTTATCAAGATGTTCATTGATCATCAAGCACTCATCTCATTAATGAAAGACAAGAAGCTGAGTCAATGATAAATGCATTGAGTTCAGAAGTTAGCTGATTTTAACTTCAAGATAATGTATTGATCTGACAAACAGAACATTAAGATCAATGCATTAACTCATTGAGTTGACTTCATGTCTAGAGATCTTGATGATGAACATGTTCAATATCAAAGAACTACTATTTTGACATTGAATCAAATGAAGATCGCTGATTTAAAGAAAAATAATGATCAATTAATTTATAGACAAGTTCTTGATGCAAATAAAATCAACAAGAATTGTACATTACTTTGTGAAGCAATAGCAAGAGATGAAGCACAATATGAAGATATCAAATTGAAGAATTGTTGAACTCAGAATGAAATCTTGTTTCATGATAATCAGCTATGAGTTTCGTTCAATGAACTTCTACAAATGAATCTGATTCGTGAAGTACATGATCAGTCGTTGATTGATCATTCTGAAATTCTTAAAACAGTAGAGATCATAAAGTGAAATTACTATTGATCTTCTATGCGAAAAATGATAGATCGATATATTCAAAACTGCTATGTATGTCAACATTCAAAGATATCAAGAAATAAATCAAATGACTTGCTTCAATCTCTATTTATATCTGAACAGCGATGACAAGATATAGCAATGAACTTCATTATTAATTTATCTGATTCATACAATTACAACGCTATTTTGACTGTCATCTGCAAATTATTAAAAGAAAGACATTATATTTCTTGCATCATTGATGATGAAAATATCACAGCTGAAAAGACAGCTGAAATGCTGATTCAATGAGTATATTGAACTCATGATTTATCAAACTTCATAATATCTGATCGAAATTCACAATTCATCTTTATACTATGAAAGTTTCTTTGCAAATGACTGAGCATTTTTCTTTGATTATTCATCATTTATCATTCTTAGATCAACGATCAAAGCGAACAAGTCAATCAGAATGTTGAGCGATATCTTTGATTCTTCTGTTCATATATGCAGAACGACTGATTTAAGTGACTATTCATGATTGAGTTTGTTGACAATAACATCTTCTTGATTCTCTTCTTCATGAACAAGAACTTTCTCATATGAGTTTCAACTCTGACATCATTGAGTATGAAAGCATTCGCGAACGTTTGCAAATTGATCAAGTCAAGAATATATCTGAACAAATGAACAAAACTTTAATCTTCGCTTGTGAAGCTCTGATCAAAACATGAAAACAAATGATGAATCAAGCTAATAAGCATAGAAAGAAAATCAATTACAAGATTGAATCAAAGATGTTTTTGAATGAACAAAACATCATTACAGCGAGATCTTTCAAAAAATTGAATGACAAGATGCTCAACTCATTTCAGATCACTGAGTCTGTTGACTCATTTTATAAGTTGAAACTATCAGAGACTATGCATATACATAATGTATTTTATTCAAAGCTTCTTTATTCTGTCATTGATGATTCTCTGTCTGATCAAAAGAATGAATCTTCAAGATCAATAGTGATAAACGATGAAAATGAATGAAAAATCGATGATATACTGAACTCTCAACGCTATAAAAGACGACTTCAATATCAAGTTAAATGAAAGAGCTATTACAATGATCTTAATTGATATAACGCTGACGACAACGAATTTATGAACGCTCAAGAGATGATTGATGACTTTCATATCAAATATTTAAGAAAAGCGCACTAAGAAACAACATTCATGCAAACATGAATAGTCAAGAAAAAGAAATAATGTTACAATTTTAGTCTTTGTTTATTCTTCAACTAGTCTTCATCTGATTTCATTTTAATCAAGTTTAGCGAGAATCTGATCTAAAAATGATGTCATTGAATCTCTGCATCACATATGTAAGATGTCAACTCAATTGAGTTTAGCACAGAGCTGAGAAATACATATATAAAAATTGAGTTCTTTTCTGTAAATACTTTTCTTTCTTAGCATTTATTTATTAGTTAAATGACATCTCTATGACTCGCTCTAAATCAATCTCTAACAAAAATAAACATTAAAGTTAATGCTTTAATCAGAATGTTTTTGATCAACATCTCTGAATCAACTCAAAGTATTGAAGATTGCTATCAGATCATTCTGACATTCAATAAAGTAAATATTTTAACTATTGAATCTGAAGTTGATTTCTATCAGCGAGTAAAAGATGTCAACAAGATGAATGAACTTTGCAATGAATATAAACAAGCTATAAGCGAAAACAAGCTCAAGCTACATAGCATTGAATTGAAGCATTGCAAGATTGTTGATGACGTTCTGTTCAGAAAAAATCTACTGTGAATTTCTGAGAAAATGCATATGAAATTATTAAAGAAAATTCATGATCAGTCTTTCATCTTTCACTTTGACAATCGAAGAACTATCAATTTAGTTCAACGTTTCTACTATTAATCACATCATTGAGTAATGATTAAACATTACATTCAAAACTGTCATGTTTATTAATGAAGCAAGATATTTAAAAATAACATCAATGAACTTCTTCATTCTCTTTTGATTTCACAGAAACGCTGAAAAGATATAATTATGAACTTCATCACTGAGCTACTTTTATTAGAAGATTATAACATCATTTGCATAATCATATGTTAATTCATCAAGAAACATCACTATGTTTTCTGTCATTGAAAAGATCAAAACATCTCAGTTGAAGAAATGATTTAAATCATGCTATGAAACATTTATTGACTTCATGATTTATTTAATTCTATTGTTTCAAACAGAGACTTTCAATTCATATCAATAATGTGACAAAGTCTTTGTAAATGATTAAGAATCACAGTTAATTTATCAGCAATTTATCATTCTGAAATCAATGATTAATTGAAATGAGTTAATCAAGATGTTGAACGCAAATTAAGAATTTACTGCAATTACATGCAGAATGACTGAGCAAAATGACTATTAATGATAAAATTCAATGAGAATTTCAATATCTTCTTGATCATCTCAATGATTTAATTTTATTTCAATAAAAGTTTTCACTTATGAATGAGTTTCAATTCAGATACAACTGATTATGAAATTACTTGTGAATGTCTTGAAGTTAGAAAAACAGATGATATTATCATTCAAATGAAAAAGCTTCTTATCTTTAATTATTAATAATTGAAAAAGATGAAGCAAATCATCAAAGCTCAAATCAATAAACATAAATGAAACATCATTTATGAAGTAAATGACTGAATTTAATTATTCTTTAGAAACATAAAGACAACTAAATTATGTAAAAATTTGAAAAATAAACAGTTAAAATTGAAATCTTTTATCATCTTTATTTATTAATAAGCATGAAGCAGCTGCATTCAATGTTCAGTTTAAAGTTATTATGTTCTTGTCTTGATGATTTTTATCAGAACAGCATTCAGAATCATTTAAATTTCTCATTATTAAAGATGATGAGCATTAAAAGATAAATGATATTTTAAACTTTAAATGCTATTGAGATTGAATACAATACAAAGTCAAATGAATGAGATTAAATCAAAACAACAAATGATACTATGTTGACAAAGAAGAATTTAAAAGTTTGAAAAAAGTTTTAGTTGAATTTCATAAGTTTTATTCAGACAAGTCATACTAAATTGAAAAATAATGAAAAAATAATGAAAAAAATTTGCGTTTCATTTGTTTTATTCATGCAAACATGAATTTTCAAAAAGAGAAATAATATTACAAGCGTATCAAGATTGAACAAGACTGAAACTTTAATCAATTTGCAATGCACGCTAGCGAGTATTCTGCATAATGATTAAAATTAATCAATGATTTAGTTGAGATCTGATCTAGATCTGACTCAGATTTGACTCAAATATGACTCAGTATTTTTTCTCTTCTTTAACATTTTTTAATCAGCTTTTATTGTCTTTTAAATAAACACACTTTTTTATGTTATGAATAATCAACAGATTTCTATGATAAACACATTTTTTTATGTTGCAAACATCTTTCAAATCAACATCTTTCTTGTGTTTCAACACGTCTTCTTTAAAACTAACGTTGATCTGAGTAACTACTATATAAAGCATATTCTTTTTATCTTTTATATCTTCTTTCTTCTGTATTTTTAAAGTTTTAATTATAATTATCTTTATAAATTAAACATTTTAGTCATGCACGCACTCTGATTAGTTTTTAGACATGATCTCAACAAATATTGAGCATGAAAAAATTGAAAAAGAAAGAAGAGATATAGCTGAGACAAAAAAAGTCGTGATGAACAGATGAAACTTGAAACTATTGAATCTTTGAAGTTCAAAGAAAAATTCTTTATTGTATTCAATAAAAAAAGAAGTGATGAATAAAATGCATGTGATCATTGCAAAAGTTCAGAATGAGTATCTGATCACAATAATGATGAAGCAGATAGTATATCATAAAGTGATGCAGATAACTGTTAACAAAGATTGAGTTTTAATCTTTTCATTCTTACAATTCATAAACTTCAACAAATTGATTATGAATCAGCTTAAAGTTATGTTAATGAACAAGAAATTAAATTACATGAATTGAAGATGAATAAAGTTTGACGTGTTATGTAAGCATATCAGCGACATGATCTTGAAAACAGATCATGTCGAGACTGTTTTTAACTCATTAGCAGTCTTGCAATTCAATTTCAAAAGAAGATCAAGATCATTGATATTGTCATTGCAATTAAGATGCTCATCAATAGTGTTGAAGAATGAAGATTCACACTTCATGTTGATTGCAAGCAATGTAGTAATGATTTCAGATCTTAATTCATCAATGTCAACAATGTGAAGTCTGATGATAAAATTTCATCAATCATTAAGAGTTATCACATCAATCTCTTCTGACATGATTATTTCGTTCACGTCGTTAAATTCTTCAAGAACATCATGTGTTACAAGCATATTAAGACTGATTAGAACTAGTTAATGATTTAGTTGAGATCTGATCTAGATCTGACTCAGATTTGACTCAGATATGATTCAAATTTTTTTTTCTTTCTCAACATTTTTTTCTTTCTCAACACTCTTTTCTTTCATCAACATCTTGTTCATTTACATCATCTTTTTTTCATGTCATAAACACATTTCTTTCAAGTTTAATGCAATCTCTGAACATTACATAAATAAAAGCTTTTGTATCAATCTTCTTCTGTATTCTTAATATTCAGTTATAACTACTTCTAAAGATCAAGCACTATTAACTCTGATCTTCATTGATTGTATCATTTAGACATGATTCTGACATTATATTAAGAATTTGTTAATCACATGATACTGATTTCATTACTCATTCAACATATTCATACAGACAGAATGAATTTAAAGAAATTCATTTATCTGATGATCAATGACAATTGAAAAATAAAACAACATTAAAGAATTGAATAAAATCAACGACAAGATTGTTTGAATTGCTAAACTACTTATTGCTCATTAAGTATGCAAAGTTCATTCGATTACAAGAATCACAATAAAAAATCTTCGTGAATTGTTCAAGAATCAAATCTGTCACGATTTTAGCCTTGTCAGACCTATTCTAGCTTCGTCATCTTGACTAGTTTCTATTGAGTCTAGCGTCGACTGAGAAACACACATATGTAGTCAGCTTCTTTTCTGTAGCTATCTTTCTTTCTTAGCATTTATCTTCTAGTTAAATGACATCTCTATTCGACTCGCTCTAGACAGATTTCTAACATTAGATAAATGCTCATCATCTACTACTCTGCTATCGACGAATAGATGATACGAAACAATCTATTCAGTAAGGAAAATTTGCAAGAGATTCTTCAAATTTGCATCATCATTTTAGATCGCAAGAAATTCTTCGATTCTACACTCATTTTCATCATTCTATTCGCAAGGAATTCTTCGAATCAAGCACTCAATTATTACCTGAAATTCACAAGAAATTCTTTGAATTTTCACTCATCAAAAAACATCAATTCAAAGCATCAATCTCTCATCTATTCTTACCTCAACAACTTCTACCTTCTCTCATCATGACACGCGACGTCGAGTCAGTTGAGCTCAGAACAACTCGTCTGCTCAGAAGCACTGTCAGTAGAAGAGTTTCACTTCTACTCATCGATGCTTCAGTCGAAGCTGAGAAAGCTGTCATCTCATGAAACATAAACATCGAAGAACAACTGCTTCATTGAGTCAGCAATCAACTCAACGAAGTCATCAATATGCTGAACGAGCTTCGAAGTCAGCGAGACTTGACTCTACAACTCAATGAACACTGACTTCTCGTACAAGATGATCACAAAAAGAGAGCGAAACAACTAGAAGTCGCTTTTGATAAAAACGATGAGCTAGAGAAAAAGATCAGTCAGCTACAAGGCGAGCGATTGAACTTCAGAGCGAAACAACGTCAAGTCGATCGATCTATGTCTCGTCAAGATACTCAGTCAGCTGAACAACGAGTCAATCAGAAAGAAGCTTCTACGACTTCAGTTTCGATTCGTCGCTCTGAAGTTGAACGAAGCTCGACTTTCAAAGCTCGCTTTCAACGAGAATCTTCTACTCTATCTGATAACGAAAACGATCATCACAAGTTCATCAAGCTTTCGAATTCACTCATCTTCATCGAAACAGATGACTCTATCTGAGAGACATGAAACATCAAAATAGCTGACAAGCTCGATGTCAACGCGAATCATTACTCTACTGAAAAGATTCGTATTGTCTATGTGATTTTCAGACTAGAAGACGATGCTGATCAGCAAATCTATGCAAAGCGTCGTGTTGATGCTTTCTCACTCTATCAGTCACTATCAGAGCTACTGAAACATCTGAAAGAAATTTATGAAGATCAGAATCTGATTCGAAAGTGTCGTTGCAAATACGTCGCTCTGAAGCAGCTCAACAAGCTCTTCAGCTCTTTCTATTCAGAATTCACTAGAATATTCAGCTTTCTGAACTACGACGATATCATTCTGATGAACGACATTCAGAATAAAATCAACAATCGTCTTCAGAACGCGTTGTCAGTTTGCTTCATAGAGTTTAGCTCGCTTGACAAGCTCAAGATCTTTCTTCAAGATGTGAATAACAAACAACGAGTCAATTATCAGCTACGTGACGAGCAACGAACAGTCAAATCGATAGCAGCTTCGGAAAAACGTTTTGTTTCTTCGTCGACATCAGCTTCAGTCTCGACTACTAGCTATGTTCGACTCGCTACTTTTTCCACCCTCGAATCTGAACGATCAAGAATGTCAATCATCTGCTTCAACTGCAAAGTATCGAATCATCTTTCAAAGAACTGCTCTCAGCTGAAGGCTAGTACTTCGACATCTCGTGCATTCATCTCTCGCCTCAATGAGATCGTCATGCCGAAAGAAGAGAAGAAATTATTTACAGAGAAATCGAAGAATGAGACAAAAAACTAGTGACTTTCATCAAAGGCGCGATGAAAGATGTGTTAATTTCTTCAACAACGAGCAGCTCAAATGACTTCTTTGCTCTGAAATCTTTGACTACTGAATGTGTACTATCTAGCAATGAAATTAGTTACTCATTAAAGTCATTGATTGACACTGAAGCAGCTGACTATTCGTTCATTGATGAATTAATCGCGCAGAATGTTTGTGATCATTTGCAAATCGAATCGTTATCTTTAATCAAGCTCAAGCCAATAAGAGAATTCGATGATCATTATGCAAAAAAGCTCATTACTCATGCGATTTATTCAAATCTGACTGTTCAAGATCATATGAAACGTTTCGCCTCTATGCTGATTACCCGATTGAATCAGCATCAGATGATTCTCGAAAAAACATGAATGAATAAGATCGAGGTAACGATTGATATGAGAAACGATCGTCTTCAATTTTCTGATTCAAAGACTCATATCGATGCTAGCTCGATTTCTCTTTCTGTTCTCAAGAAAATCGCGATAGAACAGAAGAGTTTGATCTCTACTCAAATACTAAAGAGATCTATCTCTTCTGTCGTCATTCGACTCAGCGAGAAGTCATCTTCATTCAGTCAAATCGTGAAACCATCTAATTCAGTCAAGTCTTCGCCTTTCGATTCAATGAACATAGCAATGATAGAGGCTGCAGCATATAGATCACTAGTCAAACGATCGAATGTGACTACTTTCACGATCATCGTCACGAAAATCGATCGACTTCTAAAAACAGCTAGAAATAAACTCGAAGATGTAAATATACAAGAGCTTTCACACGAAGAGATCTTGAAAGAAGTCAAAGCTAAGCTTTCTTTGAAATATCATGACTATCTAGACGTGTTTGATCGAGCGATGACTGATCAACTATTCTCTCATCGTTTCTACGATCATAAAATTGAGTTGATCGACGAGAGAACATCTTCTCGAAGTCGTCTCTATCATATGTCTGACTACAAGCTTCAAAAGATGAAGAACTATCTGATCGAGCATCTGAATAAAGACTTCATATCGTCTAGCTCAGCTTCATACGCTTCGCTCATACTATTCGTCGAAAAGAAAGATGATAGCTTGCGTTTCTGCGTCGATTACAGAAAGCTCAATGCTTTGATCAAACGAGATCGCTACTCTTTGTCATTAATAGACGAGACTCTCGCTCGTATACAAGAAAGCAAATATCTGATTCGATTGAACATCATTGTCGCGTTCAATAAACTGCAAATGCATTCAGATAGCGAAGATTTGACTATCTTTATCACTTCTTTTGATTTCTACAAATATCACGTGATGTCTTTTGAATTAATCAACGACTCGACTTTCTATCAACACTATATGAACGACGTGCTATTTGACTATCTTCATCAGTTTTGTCAGATCTATCTAGATGACATTATCATCTACAGCAAAACACTGAAGAAACATAAGCGACACGTACGATTAGTTCTACATAGACTACGAGAGACTGATCTTCAGATGAATATAAACAAGTGCGAGTTTCATGTTCAGAAGATCTTCTTTTTGAAACTATTGCTATTCATCGAAGAACTAAAGATGAACTTCAGAAAAGTACAAGCAGTAGTCGAATGATCTACTTCTACAAATCTCACTCAGATGCAGTTCTTCGTCGACTTCTGCAACTTCTATCGACGTTTTATAAAGAACTTTTCAAAGATTGTTCATTCTTTGATTCAACTCACTCAAAAAGAGATGATATTTGAATGAGATCACGCTTGTCAAACGATCTTTGATCATATGAAGAAACAAATGATTGAAGCATTTATTCTTCGTCATTTTGATCAGAA
>JAABUU010002861.1_pt1 | contig 23518 bp, 19 predicted proteins | sample 5559301 | NCBI WGS metagenome assembly JAABUU01 (sample SAMN10711884, study PRJNA513360) | rock metagenome | isolation source: Antarctica rocks | place: Antarctica: Victoria Land, Richard Nunatak white | reverse complement strand
ATGTTGCTTCATTTCACTTATCTTGCGCTTCATTTCGCTTCGCACCCTCGCTAACACTTAGCGTGAGGAACGCACCAATGCACCTTCACTTACCCGGCCCTGCTGGCATATAAATAGAAGGTCATATTCTCACAATGTTGAGTTCTTTCCTTAGCCTTAGTCTTTGGTTTTTAGGTAGTCACCTGTTGACTTAGAAATCAAGACCTTCCCACAAACCTCTTATTTCTTCAGACTTCACAGACATCATCAATATGCAGAATGCTGAAAGTTATCTTGAATTTATATTTAAAATGAAATGTACATATACAACACATTTAAACTTAAGTCACAACAAGTCTCAGAGATTTAATGATGTTAATAGACTTTATATGAAGCTTTAAGCTCAAGAATCTATAAAAATTCTATGTAATAGTGATGTTGTCATAAATTTTGTACTGCTGCTCAGTCTGATACAGCTTAGACAGTAAGCACAGAACAATTATACAACAGAAATGAATTTTTTAGAAACTGATAATTATACAATAATAAGCAGAAGTCATTATAGTGAGAATCTTCTGCATAACAGCAAACTCAGCACTGAATATAGAACTCTTTCTTTTTTTAATGAAACAGCAGCTAAAAAAGACACTGAGAAAGTTTATACTTTATATTGTTACTGTATTAATTTACATCTTAATGAAGAAAATCAGACCTAACTTTACAAAGAAGCTTTACTGAAAGAGCTCACTAAAATGTTTATAGCTTTGCTATAAGATGCAGATACAACTCTCATTAGAAGTTAATTTAAAATTTAGAACACTTTACATTATATTATTATGATAAAATAGCTTAACTATTCACATAAACAACAATGCAGATGAAGCTGTCTGCAAACACAATATCAATAAACTTTGTTGAGACTAAGAGATATTAAATATTTATATAAATGACAGTGACATCAAGAATCAGATAAATGCAATAGTAGTGATACTGAAAAGAGATCTGAGATGCATGATGTATATAGATATAGATAAGACATTCATAGTGTATATAATGAAGCTACAAAATCTAATCATGACAATGAACATAGTAAGTACAGTGAAAATGATGAAATTAGAGCTTTAAGTAATGAATATATATATAGATAATTAAGTAGCAATTTGATCAGCTATTAAACTGAGAACACAGTTAGGTCAGTATTTATTGCAGTGTATAATGAAGAAAATAAATAATTTATAAAGTTAAAAGATTCAGATATGAATCTGATGAATATTGATATATATAAAGATATCAGAAAATGAAGAGATAAATAAAATGATTAAGACAGCAGCTTAGATCAGAGATTTATACACTGAGAAAGAATAGATTATAGAGATTTGACATTTAATTATTATTTGTAAAATAAGATTTTGTCAGCAGATAGCAGAAGAATGAATCAATAACTGAAAAAATAAAATAGTAAGATGAATTACATTCAGCATGAAGCAACAGTCAGATAGAAAAGTGTTAAATAAATATACAGAACTTTATTAATTTATAAGCTTTCTGATTACTTAGTTATGCACAGAGAAGATTGACATAACTTATTATCTTTATATTATAAATTAAATAAACTTTTTACAATGTTTATACAATTTAAGTATTTAAACTATTCATTATGTACTGATGAAATGTCTGCAAACCTAAGATCTAAAAAAGAAACTACTGAGATGAGTTAACAATATAAAGAAGATTTTATGAGACTCAGTATTAATTAAAGTGACTATTATACTTATGTTATAAAGCAATCTTCTGAGACAATTTCAGACTGTAAAAAAGACATCAGAAAATTTAACATTTTTAGATGCAGTCTGAAATAGAAAATTCAACAATTACACACTTCAGACTGCAGAAAAGACAATTAATTGTTTATAGAAATGTTTATCTTCTATTGATGATGATGAAAGAAAGGCATTAGTATTAGGTCACAAGAAAAGAAGATTAGTAAGCATTAGAATTAAGAGAAACACAGAAAGCTAAAGGGCTAGAAAGCTACAGAAAGTAAAGTTAGAATTTGTATTAGTTAGCTAGATTATGAAGTGACAGTGATGACAACAGTAAGGTGATAATGAGAGTGAGATCAGTATGCATTAGCTGTTTATAGTTATGCAGTGTATGGCAGCCTAGGCAGCCTTGATCATCTATGAATCAATCAATCAATCAATCAATCATGTCTCACCTGGTTCACTCTCAGCAAACCAAAATAACCCCCCAACACCCTGTCTCCCCAAAACAGAGATATCAACAGATTGGCTCAACCAATTTCCGCAGAACAACTCACACAAGGGTTGTTATCGCATCAATGATTCTTTTACTCACATGAACTCTGTGTAGAGCTACAAGCTACTTTCTTACAGTCAGAAAGAACCCTGACTGATCATGAGGACCTATCTCCTGGACTTACCACGAAGTAGTACCGCTGTCGATCTTTGTTGTTATTCTCTTGCTATAGGTGAGACTTGCAAGATAGGAGATTGATTGTAAAAATACATCCATGCTAGACACTGCTATAGTTGTTCCAGTTCATAACCAGATTCAACATCTTTCGACGAGCTTACCAAGTCCCATAATTCCGCGAATCAGCACAGCACATACCGCCCTTACAGCTTCGATTTCTGAGCCAGAGCCTCCTCCACCAGCCTCACTACGACCTGAGAGCACCCGTACGAGGACTGATACCCATACCCGCCATGGCCGTAGTTGTGCACCGTCCAGACGCCGTCGATCCGTTCCTTCTCCAGTCTCACGCCGTTGAGCCGGATAGGTCGCAAGCCCACGCCGTGCCGGACGATACTCAAATGTTCGATCCCTTTGCCGCCCGTCAAGGCGGGACACAGGTCCACGGCTCTTTTCATGATCCTGTTCGCCAGGTTCGGATCGAACTGAGAGTCCCAGTTCCCTTTCTGGAACGAGCCTCCGAGAATTGTACCACCGCCTGATGTCGACGTTAATAAATTCTGCTAGGGAACGACAGACGCCACGGGAGGGTTCACCTGCAGCGCGTTGCATGATATAGCAGGCCTCGTCCTCCCCGTCGTCCGTGCCGGAGGTGGAGCACATGATGCCCGGCTCGTTACGGACGACTACTATCTGACCTCTCGCCGGGACCATGTTTGGATCCTCAACGCCACCCAGCTTTCCCGCCGACAGGCCGGTACAGTTGACGATCAGATCCGCTTTTTTGGCGGAATGGTGGACGTTAGCTGCTTCGGAGATGTGCTTGAAGATGGCTCGTTTGACGATGACTTTGTTCTTGAGACACTGGGACATGAGCCAGGGCAGGTAGAGCGCGGTGTTGATGCAGACGGAGGTGAAGGCGGTCCCTGAATCCATGCCGGGGGGGAGCTCATCCTTGGGTATCTGGCGGAACTAGCATACCGTATGTTAGTGCAGTCGTCCTAGAAGTCAAGAGGTCATCTGTAGTACATTGGGTACGGTCTCCTTGAACCAAGGATCTGTTGTCAGCAGTTCCGAGAACCACTCCGCGGTAATGGTCTTGGCGTCCTTTTCGCGGTTGTATACCGCGGTATCTGCCAACATTGGCATGCGATATAATCGTTTGGACAGAGAAAACCCATAGCAGACCTTGAAAGTGTACTCCAGATTCCGGATGTTTTGTCGCTAGAGTCTGTAGTTCGGGCCAAGTGTTCTTATCCCACTCGGCAGCATCGGTGCCCTTCTTTGAAACCCTAAGAGGGAGTTAACAACCACGCCGAAGGTACAAAGTCCGTGGACACAAATCTCCGCATCAAGACGTATGGGTTTCGAAGTTTCGCAGGATGTTGATTGAATATGGCCGAGCATACTTACGGCAAGTAATTGGCACCTGCCCAAGGCGAAGCATATTCGATATCGTAGTCCCCAGGCATATGCTTCGCCGCCACCGTGATTTGGTATCTCCCGGTGCGGGACAGCAGCAATGCCGTGGTGAGACCGGCAACACCAGCTCTATGGCGATGTCAGCATCCTGCCGCTTTCAAAGAAATCCGTGCTAACCCAGCAACAACGATATTTGCATCGGCCATGGTGAATTGTTTAAGGAGAGTTCGGCTGACTACGCTCATTATTGCGGTTGCACTACTAAGTTCCGGGCATCAAGAAGGTTAAATTTGGCCTTGAGTTGACACCAAGACAACACAACACAACACTGCTATAGTATAAAAGACAACCAGAATCGAACTCGAGTTGAATTGATCAGTTCGTCGGACAGTGATATTGATGAATCCTGCAAGCTGTACGGTACATGGTAGGTATGTTGATTATGAATCACTCTTGAGTTGAGTTGTCAGTTCAGCCTTGTCCAAAAACCCCCCACATACTGTACATCAACTACTGCAAGAACGCTGCAGAGATCCACATGATTAAAACATGTCGAGAGTCCAGAGCCACAACCTTGAAAGAAGTAAGGATATTCCAATGGCCTGATATCCTCATTTTCTTATCTTAGCTCCCCGGACCGACAGGCATTTTATGCCCTAATTCTTGGATATCAGTGAAGCCAGCTTGTCAATTGAGCTGGGTCGGTATGGTCCGCGATCCAGAATGTCTAACTCATCTTGTCTCCGGCTTCACTAAAGTCGTTCACCAGTCGTCATGATATGGCCTGGACGGACTGTGCCATGGTCACTTGTGAACTCAACAGGCATCTCGAGCTGCCGAAAGTAGCCCCTAGGTTTGGTGTAGGCGTACATCTGGGGGTACAGTTTGGCCAATCGGATATAGCCCCGAACAGACGTCGTGGACGTGCACAAATTGAATGTGTTGTGTTCATATGTCCACTCATCCTCGCATTCATCGGACTCGAATTGGCATGTTGGCGATACAAAAGTGCGCTGTGATGGGCTCAAATCTATACTGACAACCACGGGGTCAGGATGTGCGTCAGCAAATACCATTGTCCAAAGCTACTGCAGCCCAGATGTATGACTCGTTGACAGTGATCGTTTCTGGATGCGAGATACAGCTGTTGTTGTGGAGGAGCGTGAGCATTTAGTGGCCAATGTCGAGTTGGTCGATCTGCTACTCATCATAAGGGCCCAGTACTCATTCTCGTTACCACAGAATTTGTAGTACGTCCGGCTATTTCCTTCACGATGTCGAAAGATGGTAGAGGCGACGGTTAACATATCAGCTATCACACAGGAAGGCAGGGATGTGAGTTTCGCCGTACACGGTGTCGGCCAGAGCAGAGTCTCCATCATTTCCCCGGTCATAGCATACCTTTGTGTCATGCGGATGCTGTGAGATTTGTCCTGGTCAACTGTGGTGCAGACCGATCTCGACATTGTGTGTACAACAGACCGTCACAGCAACGATATCCAGGTCTTCCTGTTGTTCTGCAGCCATGCTAAGCAGAGATATTATCCCGTGAGGTCCTGAATCGAACTCTGAACAGCAATGCTAGATGGACAGAATCGACGACACGGAGGGGGTGCAGGAAAGAATCCCTGAGAACTAAACTCGCGAGTTGCTGGCCCTCGTCTGCGAGCCCATCATCATCTCCCGCGTCTTCTACGAAGACATCAAGCATGGGAGTGGAAGGACGTCTGCCGGCTCCATTGCCGACAGGGCTGCCGTTATCGCGCTTTCACCGATTCCCCGGAAGAGGCACGTTGGGGCTGTGGAGTTCGAGTTTTGCATGGCGTAAAGCGGGCTTCAAGCTCATCATAAGCAGCCGCGATTCCGGCTATGCTCTGCGTTTGGAACCGACTTCCTTAGCTTGATGATCCGTCTCCCTCCAGCTAGACGTAAGCGAAGTGTTGCGGGTTCAACTAGGTCTCTTGGATTTCTGCTGCGTCGACTGGGCTCAATCTGTGATCTAGAATGATTATAGCTCACCATAGTCAATGCTACTGGAAGGCTTCCTGAGAGGCTATTAGTTAGCCCTTGTATACAGGAGAGATAATTCAATAGTTTCAACACGTTCATAGAGGACATGTGTAAGCTTACTAAGGGAAGCCGGTGCGGGATCAAGTACAATCTCACTACCTAATCGCGTTGGTACGATTCTAACTTAGATTTATTTCTAGATCTAACTAAGGTAACTTAAGGGGGGTTAAGATAAGGTTCACTTGTCGAAGAGACTTAGCTCGACTGAGTGTACCCTGGTACATCGTACCTTGAGTCTCCTTCGGGTATTCCGACACTTACCTTACATACGGCTGTCTTTGCTTGCAAAACCCACATTCGCCTTTCTACAGACCAGACACTTTTCCTCACTTCTCCACTGTGATTCCGGAGTTGTTTGGTCTGTCGGCGTTCTTTTGCCCGTCATGAACCGTCCGGGGAATGAGTTTCCATTGCTTGGGGCGTCCGGGTTGTACGCTGCTGATATTAGAGGTGACGGTATGCAAGAAGCCCGCCCCCCTACCTAGGCAGCTGCTTTCAACAACCAAACTACCACAACATCACAACAATATTTTGTTTCATGGTCCCTTGACTAACGATCATTACGATAGGCAACTGCTTGTTCAATGCGCTTTCAGACCAACTATACGGCACTCAATCCCGACACCACGAGATCCGCGCTCGTGTGATCGAATACATGCGGGAGCACGCCGCCCACTATAAACAATACATCACCGTCCACCCCGGCGGCGGCGCCCGACGCAACCCAAAACGGAAGAATACAAACGCTTATTCGACTCCGGCCAACAGTCTCCCACCCACACCAGAAGAGATTCAGAGTGCGTTTGAGAGTCACTTGCAGCAGATGGCCCGAGGAGGTACATATGGCGACAACATGGAGATCAATGCTTTCAGCGCGGCGTTTGGCGTAGATGTGAAGCTGTACCAGAGAGACTTTGCCTACATGGTGTCGGGGAGGAAGGACGATGTCAAGCGGGAGGTTGCACACATTGCGTATCACGTTAGTAGCCCCACCAGTGCCAGAAAGATGAGATCAGGCCAGTATAAACTAACGACAAAACCAGACATGGGAACACTACTCCTCAATACGAAACCTTGACGGCCCCCACACCGGCCCACCCAACGTCGCCCCCAAGATCCCCTCGCCACAAGCCGAGCGCGAACAACAACGCCAACTCGCCGAAGCACCCCACGTCCTCCCCTGGATGGTCAACGCCGTCACGCAATCCCTCCCCTACGTCGCCGACCGCGCCGCCATCCAGCGCATGCTCGAAGAATGCAAAGGCAGCATCGACAACGCCGTCTCGAAGCTGCTCGACGCCGAAGAGCGCGGCAGCGTCTCCTCCGCCCAGACGAGCTCGAGCATCGAGCGCGATCCCGACAGCGACGACGACGACCTCTACGCTCCCAATAAACGACAAACCCACCACCGCCCCCGACCGAGCCGTGATCTCGCTATCCGCCTCAAACTCTCCTCCCCTACCAAACTCAACCAGAGCACTCCCGATACCACGGCCACCACCACCACCGCCGCCGCACCACCACCGCGTCTCAAACCCGGCCCGAAGACCCAGAAGCAGACTCAAATTCAAGCGCAGCCAAAACAGCCCGATCACGGCGGGGCGCCCAAGCCGAAGCGTGCCACGGCGCGAGATCGGAAGGAGACGAAGAAAGCGGCGCAGAAGGCCGCCGCCAAGGAACGGAAGAAGGGCGGTGGCGGCGGCCCCGGCGGTGGAGGGGCGTTAGTGGGCGTGGGCAAGGAGAACGCGCCCGTCGTGAGCGTCGGCATCAAGGTGCTGTATATCTGACGACTGGACGTCACACGACACCATCCCCGTTATCTCTCTCTGGTGTTTGTTGTCCCTTCTCTTTCGGAATCGCTGTTTTTCGTCATGGCATTTAGCGGCTGCGTTTGTGTTTGCGTTCATTTACATGCCCACGTAGCGGGTGGGCTGGCGTGGCGGGGGCATTTCACGGTGTCTCGTATGGTTCTGCATGGCGTGGCATGGCATGGCATGGTGTGGCGTTCGAAGGGCATGGCACGAAGGTACGGGGTTACGACTTTGACGGCTGAGTGTACTTTAGAGACTTCATACTGGGATATGTAGATATGGGTCGTGGTCTGTGGAACGGACCCGACCGGAATCCAACCAGCGGTCTTCGGACCGAGAACTGGATTTTCTCGTTCTGACTTTCGTGGTAGAGGATTAGAGGAGAGGGAAGGAAGAGCGGGTGGTGATTTCATGGCCACGGACCGTACACAGCTCTTCGCGAGAAACGTGCACGAGTTGAATCCGAGCGTGCCTTGTGTGACCTCTACAGGTCTCTTCCCTCCGTGACGATGATGTACAAATACCTAACGAACTTGCTAGCAAAACACCCGGGCAACGGACGAAGAAGCATAACTACTGTTGTGCATGGCGCGACGCGGCCGGATCGTGGAAGGATGTCGAAGTACATACACGACTTTGAGCGGTCATGGTGGACTGTTTTCCGACCGAGCGAGTGGATGGATGGGCGCCTTCACTCCGCTTCGCACGCAGAGTATAGGCACAGACCCTGAGACCATCCTATCTGCTTCTGCTTCTACTTCTACTCCTACAGAAACGCTACTAGACTCTCAACACTCGCGAACTCCGATGATCCGTCTACCGCGCCGGCTGATTGCGCTGAATGAAAGAAGCAGGAGATTTTTCCGAGATGCAGGGCAATGCATGCTCTCCCGTTCGTGGCCTCATCGAGACTTTAATACCCGACAAGTACCTAAGCCTCGAGATCTTGAACGAAGAGCCGGATTGGCTAGGTGCTGACAGATGTAGCTTCGGTATCGTCTGAGCGGTTGAGCGCAGCTGCTTGTTGAGCTGGAATTGTAGTGAGCCGGTGCTCATGTCTGGCGTTGTCGAGATTTCGAGCGTGATATGGTCGAAGTCGGGAGATAAGCGTAGTGCTTCTTCGCCGTGGTCTTCGACTTCGTAGATTCGTAGGTGGATGGAGATTGCTGCGTTCCTGACCAAACTCTAGATAGTGTATGGTTGATCTGTACCTAAGCTACTTATGTGTATCCGCTGCACGCTGTTCGTCTTGCTCTATCTGTGGATGTGGTTTTGCCACGCTGCTCCGAGCAGAGTAGAGGGTTCAGAACCAGATCTTGATCAATTCTTCACTGACCGCACTCGGGGTCAAGACTCCACTTTCCGTGATGAGAGCGGAAATTAGATTCGGGGGAGTGAAATCGACTGCGTCGCGCTTATCCGCTGTCGGGGGTTTATGCCTTTTTTCAGAACCTTGTTGGGTGGACTCGCTGTCGATACTTTCGTCAAAATAAGAGTGTTTTCCGTCAGGTTGTATGAAGGGCGTCTCGCCGGTCCAAGTGCTATCCCGGCTCGAGCTGTCCCTGGAATCTTTCGCCTTTGAGTCTGGAGTAACTTCCTGATGTTCTCGTACGTCCTCATCAACAGCAGTGCTGAACTCGATGACGTTCTGCTCGATCGGCAGGTCATACTGGCTCAGTGGGTATAACCTCACGAACTTGTGGCTTTCCGCAACGACGTAGAACGGTTTCCCGGCCGCTTTAGCTAGGAGGCCAATCTGATAGGTACCGAGGCGGGAGATGATGCCACCGTTTTCGACGACGCCCTCCGCACCCACTATCACCATGTCCACTTTGCCAAGCGAGTAGGCCACCGCCGACTCCGGAATGGTGGCGACGGGGACGTTCTTTGCGCGGAGGTCACGGACGATGGAGTGGCCTTCTGTATCTGCTTCTGATTTCGAGCGTGAGGGATCGGAGTTGGTCGAGGCGGAGCTGAGGACGTAAATGACGCGAAACCGAACACTGCCGGAGCTCGAGTCTGCGGCAGATCTAAGCAGTGCGCCAACGACACGCGAGCCGCCGTTTGTAAGCACCGTCGCGCCGTCGTGCACAAAATGTCGGCCGAACGATGCAATCTTTTGCCGGGATTCCTTGGCCCGTTGGACGAATAGCCGGCCGTTGGAGAGCAGGTGGGAGCGGATACTGCGGAAGTCGCCGGCGGGACCGAGTTGTCCGGGTCGTTGGAGTGTGGTGATGAGATAGCGTTGGAAGAGGTCGGTTCCGGCGGAGAGGGAGATGGGGTTTGGGATGGATCGTTTCAGGTGTGCGGTTGAGGTTGCGAGGAGATCAAGAGTCTCGGAGACGGTGGATGCTTGGGAGCAAGTGAGGAGTAAGACGAGGGCTTCAATTGCGGCGACTGGCATGGTCAAGTCGGGATCGGAGGCTAGAAGTTCTCTGTAGGTCTTCACTATGCTATTGAAGGCTGTCAGTGTCGACTCATTCCAGTGGGGGTTCGCTGGACATACTCAAAAGGCCGTTTGCCATTGTTCTTCAGTGTCTGATCCATGGCCGCCGGTCTCGTCATGTCCTGTGATCACCGGCAGACTACCTGGTAGGTATATGATTGTATGAATTTGGTCTGGTAATATCGGTATTCGATAACGTTTATACCTTACCCCGTGCCTCCGTCGGAGCTAGCCGAGCTAGCACTAGCACTGGAAGGTGCGCGCACTAGTGGAGCTTGTTGAGAGCCGCGTACGTCAGAGAGATCGCATCGCAAGCTGTTGCAGGTGCACCGACGTACACACTACCTTGGGTAGTGACATTGATTTTACTGTGCTCTACTACATACATTATTGGGGAGCTCGCAGATCTTTATATTTGGTTGTTTACAGATGAAAATGTGGGTTTCGAAGCGTGGAGCTAACTGGACCCTGCATGGAATCTAAAATCCTCCACTCTGGCCCTGGTGGAAACCCCATTCTTGTCTGTACTGTTTGATGTGTACAAAAGCATTTCCGGTAATACGTCCGAGAACTATACAGGTCATGAGGTTGAACTGGACAGATTGACGATATTTTTCTCTCTGTGATCGTTACCGGCGAGACCTATCAATTATGCTAGATCAGTTGCAGTGATCATTCAAACCACCATGGCCTCTGTCGATCTGTCAACCGGCCAGCCGCTGCCAAACGATGCGATCCAACGAATTCTATTCGTGGCCCCGTCTGTGCACGTCTACAATATCCCACCTCTGACAAGTAACAAAGGTTACACTGCTTCGACTTGGACCGCCGATAACAACAGACGTCAGATCTTCACTGCGCGTTTACGCATCCTCGAAACCGCTATTCCAACACCGGATGGTGCGGGTGAGACGGTAAAGACAGATGTTTTGCTAGAGGACCCGCGTAGTGGACAACTTTACGCGGCGGCACCATACACGAGCCCCTCGGCCGTGGAACAAGTGCTTGATAGCTCCCGATTCTTTGCCGTCAGGGTTGTGGGTGATAAAGGGATGAAGGCCGTTCTTGGCATCGGCTTTGAAGAGAGAAATGAGGCGTTTGACTTTGGCGTTGCGCTGCAAGAGGTGAGGAAGGTTCAAGGCCTGGATAAAGATGCAGTACCTGCAGGACCAAGGAAAGCGCCTGGGAAGGGCGTAGTAGAAGAGAAAGTTCCGGAGAAACCGGATTTCAGTCTCAAGGAAGGCCAGACTATCACTGTGAACATTGGTGGAAGAGGGAGGAGACAGAGAGAAAGGAATGAAGAATCTTCCCCACCTCCACCCTTTAGTAGCATTGGACCAGCGTCTACTGCATTGCAATCAGCAGTCTCTGCTGGGATGAGGACTGTACCGGTTCTGCCTCCGCCCCCGAACACGCAGGACTTGAAGGCGGAGAACAGACGGAGCAGGCATGGATTGGTCCCGGAGCCTGCATCGGCGACGGATTTAGGGTTTGATGATGGAGAGTTTGGAGAGTTTCAGTAGTGCTAGATTTGTGGCAAGCCTAGCTTATGGCGTCCCTGGAGCCAGTCTCAAGTTATTCACTAACTGAAGCTTTCTTGTCTTCGCACGTATTGTCAACCTCCTAAGTTACGCCAAGTAGTGCCGAGTCCCTGAAGCGCGCAGACCCTGAATAAGTCTGCCAGGGAGCGGCTCGGAGGATATTATACAGGGTAGAGCTACCTTATAGAAGGCTTTACAGCATTTAAGCGCCGCATCCTGTTGTATCTAAAAGCACTAGAAACACGGACTCTTGGACATGTTGCGCATCCTCGGTGCAAGTCCCAAATCCAGACAGTTACCCATCCGCTCTCTCCGCATTTCTGCACCCCACCGTTCTAGAATCATGGGAACATGATCGAGTCGTCTCACAGGCAGGCGCATCGCGCAGACACAGGAAGACCTGCCCAATGAGGTTGGCAAACATGAGAGTTAATCACATTGCTTCCTGTCTCTTCTCCGTACATGTTCATCGAGCGCTCTACTACGGCCGTACTCTCCGAATCTTCAAGCTTGAAGCTTTTATTTGAATCTCCAGTATCTCAGCGCCATTAGAGCCATACCATCCAAGCTTGTCAAGATGTTCAGTGTCATCACGCTTGTGTTTCTGAGATATCTCCTTCTTTTTACAATCGCTGTATCGACGCCGTCTGCAGCTGCGTGCGAGTCCGAGGGTGCCCCCTGGCGAGAGCTATACCCTCGAGATTCCTCGTTGGACTCATGGGTCAATACCGAGAACGTCATTGCAGTCGACAGACTGCTGGCCAATATCGCACCAGGTGGGCAGAATGCTGGGGGCGCCACTCCCGGCACCGTCATAGCCAGTCCGTCCAGGGCTCACCCCAACTACTATTACCAATGTAAAATACTCTCTCCCAACGAGCCAGTGAAGTATATTGCAGCTAAAAATATTCTAGGGATCCGAGACGCTGCAATCACAACGTCATCACTCGTATCCATCTACGCTTCCGATCCCAGCTCACCCCTCGCAAGTCAAATACTCGACATCATGAGCGCGTACACGAGCCTCTCGTACAACATTCAACACACAACCAACCCTTCTGGATCTTTTGGTGACCTATCGGGACTCGGCGAGCCTAAGTTCAACGTGGACGGCACACCTTTCACCGGACCCTGGGGCAGACCGCAGCGGGATGGACTTGCTTTACGTGCGCTCACACTCATGCAATACCTCAATGCTCACAACAACACGCACCCCTCATTATGGACGCCCGCAGATGGCCAGGGCCAGTACAAGAACCTCTACACGGCATCCATGCCACCCAACAGCGTCATCAAAGCCGACCTCGAGTACGTCTCGCACAACTGGCAGTCCCCAGGCTTCGATCTGTGGGAAGAAGTCAACGGCATGCACTTCTTCACCGCCATGGTTCAACTCCGGGCCTTACGCGAGGGAACGATCGTCGCAACCCTATTTGGCGACCCCGCCGCAGCAGCCTTCTACCAGCAACAAGCCGACGCCCTATCCTCATTCATCGCCGGTTTCTGGGACAACAGCAAAGGCCACCTGATCGAAACCATGAACAGTCCCCGCTCCGGCCTCGACTGCGGCATCCTGCTCGGCGCCCTGCACGGGACCGGAACCGACTACACCCCCAACGAAGGCGTCTACCCCCCCTGGTCCGACGAGGTACTCGTCACTCTCCTCGCCTTCGTCACGGACCAGCGCGCCCGCTTCCCCATCAACAGCGCCGCCGCACGCTCCAGCGACCCTCTCGCCGGCGTCGGCGTCGGCCGCTACCCCGAGGACGTCTATGACGGCGACGGCACCAGCACTGGCAACCCCTGGTTCCTCTGCACCGCCAGCGTATCCGAAGTCCTCTACCGCACCGCAGCGCATGCCGAGCAGCGCGCCGCGTTCGCCGTCACGCAGCGTAACCTGCCCTTCTGGCAGGCCGTGCTGCCGGGTACCTTTTCCGGAGCGAGGACCGTGCCGTCGTCGGACGCGGCCTTTCACCCCGCCGTGCAGCGGCTGAAGGACGTCGGCGATGGTTTCCTCGGCGTCGTGCGGGCGCATGCGACGGCGCAGGGGGATCTGAGCGAGGAGTTCGATGGCGTGACGGGGTTTGAGAGGGGGGCGGCGAATCTGACGTGGAGTTATGGCGCTTTTGTGGATGCTGTGAGGGGGAGGGGGGAGTTGCCTGCTGTGTCGTAGAGTTGGGGGTGAGTTTGTGGTCTATAGCGTATCTATGCAGTATATATGCATGGTATATCATGGAAAGAACACTGTTCTCCCTATATCGTCTCTCACAGCATCGTATTTGCCACTGTTGAGGATCTTAAAGAGACCCGTTCCCGGTCCCCACAATCCTCCCGTTTTTTCAACTACCTTTGGATCTAAACATCCCTCTCCCTTCCACGAACCGCATGTATATGAAATCCAAACCGAATGCTACACAACTCGGAGTCTTCCGCGCAGCACCTAAACGGAAAATTACCTCAAAATGTGCAAACAACACCGCGCTTCGTCAAAGTAGCCAAGAACTCCCCTCGCAACTCTGGCGCCATCGCCATGCAAATCAATACCCCGTAACTCGGGCCATCATCACGTCTGCAGTCCTGAACCGAATGCGTTTCTCATCTCATTTCGAGCCTCTCCGCTCCGGTTTCGGAGTTCTTCAGAGCTAGGAAGACGACACAAACTGCGGCTTGCTCTCACCGCCGCGTGGATCGAGAATTCGAGACTATTGCTTTTCGCAATGGAGAGATTGCACGCAATTTTTGGAGCGGAGGGGAGGTATGAAACGGGCGGATTGACTGAATCCATATAATACACATAGAGAGAGAGGGCGAGAGAGAGAGAAATTGGGAGAGCTAGAAGAGGATCTCTTCCATGCAAAGGGTGTGTAAAAATGAGGCCGAGCGGCCAGAACGAGGAGGTGTCGCAGATATTTCGTCGCGGACCTCAATGGCGCCTAGATCTAGCACGGACAGCCAAAGTCCGACGATCCTACGAACGATAAATAATCTCAAGCCCTATCCTACTATCAAGTCAAAACATATCAAAAATCAAAATCAATTGATAGCATGGACGAGGTTCGAACTCGTGCGGGCATCGCCCAAGTGATCTCGTTCTCCGAGGTACACGGAACTTAAGTCACTCGCCTTAACCACTCGGCCACCATGCTAAAGGGATGACAAATTTGTCTTATTTTAGTACATGTTACCTCTCTCCTATCGGAACCCATTGGCAAAGTTATGGTGCGATTTCGTGCAGGTTACTAGATACCTATGGGCATGACGAGTGGTTCTTGTTGAGGTTAATATGGTATTTCCAGCTAAGGTACATTCTTGTGAAATTGCAAAGGGTTTCCACACGAGCACCCCTCGCATTGCCTACCCTACCCACCCTACCCTCACAACCCATAGCAAAGACACTGAGATTGAAGCTCCACATGAACGAGACCCTCTCCCAGCCCACCACCCGCTCGCCACCCAGACCCCCTCACTCGCCAGCCCATCGTAGTCGTCTCGTTTCTTCGGAGACATTCCACTCTGGCCTGGCCACGTCCGTCCACCGTAATCAGCACCAGCCATCGCGTCCCCGTCACCATCTCCGAGACCCCCCCAACAGCGGTGCGTGCGCGCGTCGACCTCCCACCGAAAGCGACCCACCAAGCAATCTTCTGTCATCGTGCGCGTGAACTGGCCCTCCGGCTGTAGGAACCGACACCGGCGCGTGTCGAGTTAGGCGTTGGATTGGTTGCTCGGCCAGGTCTGGCGAGATCTCAACAAGGGTGAGATGCGAGGGGTTTGGGTAGGCTGAGAGGGAGGGAGGGAGAGGTTGGGATGGAGGGGGAGGGAGTGATTATATAGAGGAATGGCTTGGAAGGGAGAGGAGGGTCGTATTGGATGGGTGGCTTTCGAACGGGGGAGGTGGAGAGGAATATCAGGCGTGGAGTGAGAGGAGGAGGGCTGGTAGGGTAGCTAGACGTGTTCAGTAAGGATGGTAGAGACTAGCACCTGTCTTGTCCTGGAAGGCAAGGGCATGGATGGATAGGAGGTAAGAGGGAAGTTTGGTAGTCCGAAAGGCGCGAGTGTCCGGTGAGATGGAACCTGTAGCTATGCTCCAGGTAGCTATGTCGAGGCACAGATGTAGAAGCAGAACTGACGTCTGACGACATACCACTGACGACACTGGTAGACAACATGGCGTAAGATATGAAATAAGAGGTCAAGGTCATTACTTATATGTCAGCAAGGAAAGGGAAACACGAGACGGATACAGGAGACCATGACGTCCGAGACCGTAGCGTGACCTCGACGGTCGGAGTCTTCCTCAAATTGCCGGTAGAAATGTGTTCAAACGTTTGTCCCGTCGCAGGTAGAGCACATGGCTGCATTTAGCTGTGGTATGAGTAAAAGAGCAAGAACAAGAAAACAGATACTGTGCAATCAACTAAAGAAAGAGAAGCGCTTCATAGACGACGTGGAGAGAGTGTGGCAGCGCTTAATGGCTCGTAGAAGAAAATGGGAAGTGGTGTGTTTCGTGACCATGTAGTTCATTCAATATCGTTTCGCAGTGCCTGAACACTCGCACCCAACCGGAATTGGTGGTTGGTACGTCTTGAGTATCAGGCAGCCGCCGCTTCTTCGAGTGAGATTTTGAGCTTTCCGATCTTCTGCTCAAGACTCTGAATAATCGCCGGATCGGGTGCAGGCGTCACTTTCTTCGGCCTATTGTACCTATTAGCAAGTACGCTTTGTAACAGAACAGTGTCAGCGTACGGAAACCTGGTGCAATCGTCGCAGCGCTCATGATTGCATTTCTCGCACGTTTTGGACTTTTCTTTGAAAAAGGTCGAACACGAGTGACAGGTCCATTTCACTCGGGTCCGCGTCCTGCGGTACTGCCTTTGCAATGGCGGGTACAGTTCAGGCGGTGGCTCCGCATCGCCGGGGTATCCATCGGGGTATTTGTGGAGTTTCGCCGGATCTCGAGGGCACATTTTACAGCGTACGTGTTGACAGCTGGCACAGGTCTTGTCGCCCCTGGCAAAGTCACACTCGCAGAGATGACAGGTCCTCCGCACTGTCTGTCTGGGTTTTCTGCGCACGAGTTCTTTGCCGTTCCTTAAGATAGTAAGTGGTTGCGGCTTGGTTTTCATCTTCGCTTTGGTCTGTTCCACACCCTCGGTTTTTCCGCCAGCTTCATCCATTCCGCTGGTAGCAATGTTCGTCTCCTTGGATTGGATGTCCTTCTTCTTTTTGAGCGGATAACGTGGACACTTCTTGCAGCGTGTGTGGTTACAACTCGAGCACACCTTGTCAGAACCGAACGTTGTCTGACAACGATGACAATGGCGACGGACTCTCATTCTGGTAGGTTTCTCAACCCTTTCGAACGGCCGCGAGACTGGAGACTGCCATTCGTGAGGTTCGAGCTTGAGACCGTACTTTTCAAATAGCGCTCGAGCCTTGTCCTGCTGTGTGGAGCCAGACTCGGCAGCGCCGTTCTTCAATTCGTCAACTCCAAGTCCAGCAGCAGCACCCGTTCCAGTGCCCTTTGCTTTAGGACCCTTGGGTTTCTTGACCGGATAACGTGGACAGGTCTTGCAACGCGGATGACCGCAGTTCGAGCATGCCTTGTCACGGCCGAAGAGCGTGTGGCAACGGTGACAGGTGCGGCGTACCCTCATCCTGATCGGCTTTTCGATCCTGTCGCCGGACGGTACACCGGGATAATGCCAGTCGCTCGGCTCGAATTTCATACCATACTTCTCAAACAACGCACGAGCCTTCTCTTGCTGTGTGGCATGCCGCGACCCGGCCATGGCCCTATTGGTAGAAGGGTTCATTTCTCGGATGGATTGCTGAATTGCGGCGTGTACAGAAGATGTTGCTGGATTTGGAGTAATCTCAGATGTCATATACGCAGGGTCCACGGCGATGGGTTCAGTAACTGCGGAATTTGTCTTCACAGATGCGCTTGCTATTGGATCAGTACTGTAAAAGTTAGTCGAACAATACGAAGAGTCATGGTCAGAATGAGACGAGTGAATGAAGTCTCACCCTCCAGGCGCAATTTCTGGACCGGTTACCGCAGGATCTTTGATGCTGGACTCAACCCTGATATCGGCCCCGCCAGAGCTAGATCCTTCAAAAGAAGACCCTCTTCTAAGCACCGTCTTTACTTTCTTCACGACTTTGGTGAAACCTTGCTTATTTGCGGCCTTGTCTGAACCTTCCGGTACGGACGAGCTCATCTCGGGGTGGTCCAATGTCGACGCTGAATCGAACAACTTATCAACATCCGGCGCTCGTTGAATCGAACGGGCCGAGTGAAACTGTGCGATATAGTAGTTAGGAATCGTTTGGGCTCATCGATCGGCGAGGCAATGTGGAATAGTACTATAGTTCAATAGATGCGAATACCGAAACAGAGATTCGATATGGTTAAGAGGTTATGTTGACCTTTGTTGTTGGGTTTTGCCGCAGAATATGTCGGATTCCAGTGGATGAGTTCGATATCGAATTGACCTATCATACGGTTCAAGACACGCTTCCCACGTTGCTGGAACGGCGTCCACGTTTCTCTGGGCCACACGATATAGCTGACCGTAATCAGTGTCGACTTCTGAAGCAGATCAGGTGAGGCGGGAAAGCTGATCGATCAGTCAGCCTCAGACATTCGAGACGCTGCTGGCAAGAGTCTCTCTCGTACAGTATCCACGAACAGAACTGTGTGAGACCTCACAGCCTTTCGAGCCTGCTCTTAACAAGTCGAAGCAACAGTCGTCCGAAGCGCCACCATCAGATTACGCTCATCTATCGACCTCTGAAACTAATCTTGTACGGAGTACATGTTTGAAGAGTAAAGAGGAGAGTGAGTCTAGCAGGTACGGGCCGTCGAGGGAAGGAAGAACATCGCTTGCACCCGCACTCATGGGTTGGGGGGCAGGCAGGCGCGATTGAGACAAGGGAACAGGGACCTGCTGGGGTGGGGATTGAATGTGCAGGGCCGGCCAGGCTCGGTTGGAATTCCTTTTGAGTTAAGTTAGTTGGACGAATCAGAGCGAATGCATTTGCCGGGAGAAGCAGATCTGTAGGGAAGTACTTTCGTAGTGTACTCCGTGCTGCGCGTGTGTGGGTGTGCTTCTGCTTGATGGTGCAGCGTTTGCTGAAAGAGGGATGGTCTTCACGGTGTCCAAGGCAGCCAAGCAAAAGCAACTGGCAGACAGACTCGACCGCGGACCAGAGTGAGAGGGTACGCTAAAGGGAGGCATACTATACTGTACTATACTGTATCGAACCATGGTCAACTCTCTGACCGAAGAACTGCGAGAAAGCGCTGCAAGCTTGAAAGGTTGAGCAACCTATCGAGTCGCACGAAGAGCAACGCCACCTGCAGGTGTGGGGTGTTGGTGTGGATAGCGCGGGTGTGGAGCTGGGGACTATTGGAGTCGATCCCGGCACGGTTTTGTCTAAATGCATGAACTGGAAATCCCAGACGAAGGAGATTTGGTAACCTACACTACAGGACCGTACAGTGCAGATTTGTGGGACCATCATGACTCGGCCAAAGTATCTAGAGACCGGGAAGGGCAGTTTTGCCGACTCTTGCAGCTCGAAATGCAAACTGCAGCGCTTGGTCTTGCTGCTAAGGTACTGTATAAAGTTCTGTAACTAAGGTACTATGGTTAGGCGTCCCCGATCTTCCAGTAAGTCTGTGTCAGTGGTGTTGGTCGGTAAGTCAGGTCAGGTCAGCGCTGGGGGTAGACCCAACCGGCCTGTACTTGTATTTGTACGAGTAGGAAGCGCTGGCGAAAGTACCTGGTAGTTTGCATATGAATATTTGTAATATGTAAATTGATTTAAAAATATATAACAATATATACGGAGCTCCGTAGTAGCTTTGTATATATATAACGGCAGCAAGTCGAACGTTGGAACGTTCCTAGTGTCATTTGGGGGGTGGCAATTGTCATCTGTGGATGTTGGATAAGCGTTTTCATGGAGGTCGATACGAGTACTGACGAGGAGATGATGCCGAAGACGAAGAGAAATATGAAGATGAAGATGAAGATGAAGATGAGGATCAAATATGACTGCGTATAGATGTTAAGCCCTAACCCTTATTCGCATTGATCGATTGTCAGAGCGTCCCGAACTCTCAATATCAAGCCCTCGGAAGTTTGATCCATTTGGTGCAAATCGAACCTGGTACATTTTAAGTGGGTGACTAAGCACTTCATAATATATCCGGCAGATCAACATCCGAGCTTTGAAGTCAGTTCTCTTGCGACACGACGCCTGTCATTCATGCCTGCACGAAGTAACGTTATGCAGGCCAGGTCAGGCTGGGACATCTTTTGGGATCCCGAGGCCGGAATGATGGGGATGAGCTTATGTAACGCATTCATTTTGTTGGTCCGAGCCCTGGTCCCCAGACATGCCCCAGATAGGGTTCTGCCTTGCTGTTTAGGGCTCCGCTACCACAGAAGCCCCCAATTTACATCGGTAAGTTCCCAGGCCTGTCAAATCGCGGCAGTTCCCGTACAGCCAATATCCAATATCCAAACCCTGATCTGAGATCCCCCTCCCCACAACCGCCATCAAGACGAACCATCTTTCCTACTACAGTACAGTACGTGTACTCCGCTCAGCAAACTAAATTTTTCTAGGAGCAAGGAGCTACTTTAGACTGCCGCGTAACCAACCGTCTATCCTTCATTTTGCATCCTTGAAAGTCTAATCAGCAACTCCGGGGTTGCCGACGGATCCTCATCGGCAAGAGAGAGATCAACGTAAGTGACAGCACCCTGATCAAGTTTACACCCTCGATGTCTGATGCAAACACCAATCTGTCCTCCCTTCAAGGCTGGACATTTTCGAGAGTTGCGCTTGCGAGTGATGGGATGTGATCGTTTCGATGAATCAGCATCTATCGAACTTCCACCATAGGGACCAAGCGTCAAGATTTATTTATATATTCTTTTCACCTGGGGTTGTTGAATCCAGCGAGTTCCACGCTCCGCTTGGATGGTCATTCTTGTTCAGAAATAGAATAGAAACCTGCTTCAGCTAGCATAAGCACGGCTGTGACTACCCCGTCTGCCGACACGATTCTTCACTGACAACCATGTTCTCACCAGCAGACGGAATTTGTCAACAACGCTATGCCATGATGAACGCTGCATGAGCCAGCAATCCATTTTAACCATGATGTATCTATCGATCATGTTTGCTCTCAGGCATAGAGGTCCTTGCTTCCCCAATCATACTGGGAATTCCTTGGTCTTGCCCGGTCTCGGTTGGGACAGAGTAGTACAGGCTTGAAGCAACAAGCATGCGTGCGCTTCCGGACGTCCAATGGCGGTCACTGCTGACATATGCTGGGATCGAAGAAGAGAAGGCATTGTGAGGAGGTCCTCCAGTTTCGTCGTTTGCCTGCGTCGACCGTTGCTAGACACTTCTTGGATACTAAGGTACAGATGTGCTTGCCTGACCTGATCTAGATAGGGTCAGTCAAGAAAGTCATATTAGACATTGAGTCACTGATTTGGTTCAAGGTCTGTACCAGTGTTATCATATCATGCGCGCCCTCCCATATACTGTGTTCAGCAGCGCATTACTGTTCCTCGAGGACTGATTTTTCAATTTGTCAATATTTGCCAATATATTGTCACACATCGGCGGTCTGTTCTCTTACCTACGTGGGATGCTGCGATGCTTTCATGTTAAGCAATGGCTATCTCATTACTAACGCCCAACTTGTCTCCGGTTGTTGCTATCATCGTTCGGTTGGAGGAGTTCGCCAGAGATCGCATACCAACGGGGACTTGCGAATTCCGGAGGAAATATGTGCATGAATCTCTATTATGGTTGCCACCAACCCACATCTGGGTAGGACGCTGCGGAAAGCAGAACTTCGGAGTCCACCTCCGCCCAAGTCGACCAAGACGCAATGTTTAACGATCGTTAACAGCAGTATTTCGGGCAAGGTTTCAGCTGGAAACTCTCCGCAAGCTCCCGTCTTCTGGCCAGAGTATCATCTCCTCATCTCCTTGCCCCCAGCATTGACATCCTTTGTCAGAGTTCGGCTGCCATAACATACTGTGTCTTGCAACCTCGGTAGTACACCGAGTCTAGTCACACCAACGGGTATCCGTTGGTGGTGGTGCCAATATCTTAAGCTTTCTTTATCGTGAACCAGTTCCAGAAGTGGCCGTCAACCAACACGTCCGCACTCAAGATTGCTTGACCTCCGTACTTTACAACTGAGAACGTCCCAGAGCTTAAGGGAGAAGGGCTTCGGGCTTTGACTCAGAGATCGAACCTGACCCTGTCATGGCGTTTGAGATCTGTCCTCCGACCACAACAAGTGCGATGGGGCGAGAAGTACACATGGACACGGCAATGGTTGACCAGCAGGGGCAGTTGTTGAGCGAAATTGATCACGTATTACATCTGACAGGAAAGAGTAACAGACAAACTGTCCTTGGAGAAGGACAAAATTTAGCATGTTAGGATAGAAGCTGGAACCGTCCAACGGTCAAAGCACTCCACTGCTTTCTATGGATGAGAGATTGCCGCTCCCTCGCTGACCCAATATATCGCGGATCTGTCGGATTGAAAGCACTCAGTGTTGCGACTCCTCGAAAGGTCCCGCTCACACTCAGATCGCAGATTCTTGGCTCTGCTGTCAGACTCACCGAAGACTGCGACAGACCCTCATACCCCTTATACCATCTTTGTCGACTGTACGTCATTCCAGTGAAACTACCGAACCATGCCGTTACTGTGCACACGCTGAACACCTTCTACGAAGCTCAGACCTTGGAATGAAACGCACCCTTAGGGGTTTACCCCCAACGGACCGGGCCAAGGGTACACGTGATTTGATTCGTATGCCCAACGACAGCCTCGAGAGCAGTGTTGATTTCTAGGGCCCATCGCGTGGTCTCTGTTTCCAATGACCGTCTTGAAGGCCTCGATATGGTGCCAGCGGTGAACATGACGAGTCTGATGAAGGCAGGGAAATCGTCTGGGAAGCTGTGTCGTTGTAGTAGCCCTCACAGGCGGCATTTGTCCCGTATAGACTAGTCAAATCTATTGTTGCGCCATAATGCCGTGCTTCACAAAGTATTCGATCCTACCGAGTCTCTCTTCAGTTTAGTCGTGATACCTTCTCTCTACTTTGCAAGACTCGAGGCAATATTTCTCAGCATGTCTCGATAATTGTAAGCAATTATTAATGTTGGCTTCACCCTACTATAAAAGTCCATTCATCACAGCAGCCCTTGTACTACTGTAGAGACCACGACGAAAAAGGTCCAGTAATGATCTATCAACAGATCTAGGTATGTCGAAGATTCTATAACAAGTATAAGATATTTTTGAACATTTTTCCTTGACCACGCACAGTGTGTGCGTATCGCATCAGCCGTTCTCATCTTTCTGTGTCCAATATCTGTTATACATAACGTACCGTCAAACTCTACTGTCCTGCGTACCAACTTCCCCAGGGCACTTAACCTAACCAGCGACAAGAACAGACAACCCCAAGCTCTCCCCCCTCCCCGCCCCCAATGGCCCCACCAACCACTTCCACCACGCGCCCCAAACCCCGACCCACCACCCGACCCCCCGCCCAGCCAATCTACATCCTCCGCGGCCACCACGCCCAGATCCACACCGTGGCCTTCCTCCGCGCCAACACGCGCCTGCTCACCGGCGACGGCGACGGCTGGATCGTCCTCTGGGCCCTCGCCACCAAGCGGCCCACCGCCGTCTGGAAAGCGCACGACAACGCCGTCGTCGCCGTCGCGCTCTGGGGCCCCAACCGCCTCGTC
>JAABUU010002859.1_pt1 | contig 23542 bp, 14 predicted proteins | sample 5559301 | NCBI WGS metagenome assembly JAABUU01 (sample SAMN10711884, study PRJNA513360) | rock metagenome | isolation source: Antarctica rocks | place: Antarctica: Victoria Land, Richard Nunatak white | reverse complement strand
AGACATAACTTTTTTAAGTGTAGTTAAAGACAGTTCTTTAAAGAAACATGTGATCTCAAGATGTCTGCTCTCTTTTCACAGCTCTTAAATCATTGCTTAAAATCTAACTTAAATGAACTTAAGAAACTGATCATCTGTCTTTAAGATTTTCAACAGCAACTTGTTGATGAACTTCACAACATTAAGAGTCAAAGTCAGTATCTTGATTCAGTCAGTCATTCAGGCTTTCTTGTAAGAAGTGTTCATGAATATAATGTCTTTAATGCAATCAAATATGTTCTGAAGATGAGCTTCAGAATTATTTCATAAGAACAGAATGATCTTCTTACAGACAAGGTCATTCAGGCTGTGAATGACAAAAATAAAAGAATAAGATAATGCATTGCAACAAGCTCTATCTGTTGTCAAATCATTCAGAAGATTCATAGCATAATTGATTAGCTGATTTGATAATGCAACTGATTTTTGCATTATGTATGCATTGTAGTCATAAATAAGTATGTAAGCTTTACTGAGCTTGAGCAGAAGAAGCATTTTAAGTTAGAATATAAACTGTTCATCAGCAATTTAAGTACTGTTCTGATTCTCAGTCAAGCTGTGAACAAAGTAGATATCTATTATGACTTTAAAACAGTCATACAACACTTCAACTTTATATAAGAAGAAGAAAATCAATAAAGAGCTCTTTAAAGACAGTCTGAAGTATTCTGTCTTGAGGTGTGATTGTGACAAATTGAATAGAGTAGAATTGTCATTTCTTTCTTGTGATTAATCACTTCTCAACAGATTGTAGACAGTTTGAGGCAGCTTTTATCTTGAATTCATAAATTTCTTAAGTTTCTTTATCATTCAAGATATGTTGTGAAATCAATCAGAAAGAAGTGCTCAGAATGAAGTAAAGACTGTTGCTGTCATGTCTGATAATGAAGATTGTGCAGACAATGAGAAATAGTGAGTAGAAACAGTCAGAAAATAGTTGATGAAGAAAAGATGAGATTATGTTTAGCTAAGTCATTCTTTTAGTGTGATTAACTAGCTTACAAAGAGACATAAAAGACTACTGCTTACATTAGCAACAGCTGAGACATACATCAGTTAGACAGCAGACAGCTTTGATGACTATTTATAAATGTATGAAGAGAGCTGAAATGACTTGATGAAGAACAACAATGAATTACATTACATACAAGTTTATAACAAATGAGACACACTCTTAAACAAGACAGCACCTTATCTCAACACAACTAAAGATGCTGAAATCACAGTCATCTTGTAACATGAAGCAATTCTGACACACATTGCTTCACAGTCCTCAATGACTGATTCACAGAATGAACATGTCAATGACAAAAATGTTTAGACACTCATAAGTTAAGTTGCAAATCTTTACACTCAACAGCAAACTTACTTCTCTGTAGCAGACATCTTTGTCATATGTGCATTCTATGAAGAAGAGATGACACTGCTGAATTAGAAAAGAATCATTGAGAACAACATATTTTAGATGAGTCTGTTACAACTATTATTTCTTCTCTATGATGTCTTTACAAACTGTGCAAATTCAGGTCAAGAAAGCACTCTTATTAATGTTAAAGAACATATAAGACAGAAGTCTGCAGTTTATATGAAGAATAAGCTGATATTTAAAGAAGAGATTATACAGCTGCAAGCATCAGCTTCTAGCTTGAAATGAGTTCTTGATTTGATCTATCAATGTTATAGAAGACTTGTTGATGAAAAGTAAGAGTGAGTGTAATAGAATTGTAATCAGATGTTGTATGTAAATAATATAAGTACAAGCAAAAGTAGATGTAATAGGCAAGAGCATCAAGCTTAAAACAAGTTAACAAAATTAATGAGTGACTTAGATTTAAGTGAAGACATAAAGATAAAAAAGACAACTCATTTCAGAACTAGAAGCAAGAAAGTATTGCTGTATTAAATTAATTAGATTGTCATTTATCTATGTATTCTTCAATCTTAACTTGTCTGAGTCTTCTGTGCACTCATCATGTTCATCATTGTCTTCACAATCAGCACTGCAATCTGTTCAGTAATATTTTTCTGCATATTTGCTATCTAATTCAATAATAATTTATGCTGATTCTTGATCTTTTTCTTAAGTTTATTTAGTCATGTGTGAAGTTCTTTCTGATCATCAATAAGAATTTTGATCTCTTTTTTAAGCAAAGCTTCATTCTCATTATCTGCTCTTATTAATGCTCTGGCACACTCAGAGAGAACATTGATGTACTTAAAGAATGCATTGATGTACTCTGAATTTTCAATGAGAAATCTTTTAGACAGAGCTTCAAGACTGATAACAAATTTATGTTTCTTAAATTAATTATAAATATCAAAATCTGCATCTCTCTTCTCTGTCACTCTTCTCAAAGTAATTCTGAACACTCAGTGTACTTTAGCTGAGTTTTTAAATATTATTTGAGCAATAATGACTGAGAATTGATCACTGAAGTTGATTAACACTATCTGAAGTGACTTATAAGTTACATCTATGATCTCAACATATCTGTCAGCATGATCTTTCATGATTTCTTTATTTATCACTTCAAGCTGCATCATATCAAATAAGACTTTATATAATCTTCTGACTCTTCTGTCAACATCATTATTCTCTGCTTATAATCAAAATTCAAAAGCTTAATACTCAGAACTTTCTGTCTAAACAAGATACTGTTTATCATCTCTATTAACTTTCTTTCATCTCAGAATCAGTTAATTATATCTGATTTAAATCTCTCTGAATGACAGATTCAAATCATATAACTCAGCTACAGCACCTCAACCTCATGTCTAATCAGCAGTGAATTTATCTTTTTCAGAATTGCTTAAATTCTTTGTATCTTGTGGTCACTCAGGTGAGGCCTCAGCAATTTATGTTGAAGAATACTCATAATGAGTATTCAGCTGACTCAGAGTATTGTTTAACATCTTAAATGTAGCTGCAGATTCTCAAGTTCAAGATTTCTTAAATAGATTTGCAATCAATTCATAGTTCAGCACTAAACTGCTGAAATTGATAATATTGTCTTTTCTATTTACATTTTATTTCTTAAGACTGTCTTTATTGTAGTCTATAATCTTCTTATTATGCTTGATGATCTCAGCCTTAAAATTGACATTTGTAAAGTTCTTAATCAGATTAAGCATGTCTGATGTAGTCTTCAAATAAATTGTCTTATGAAAATCATTTAAAGCTAAAGAAGATTTCTCTTAAGAACAAGATAAGTTCAGATCATTATCTTCATCACTTTATGCATCTTTATGAAATCAGCTGAGTTCAATGTCACTCTTTAAGTTGTTACAAGCATCCTTGACATTTAAGACAGAATTGTACATAAGCTAATGAGTAAGAGAGAAATCAATGAAAGAGCTTTTAAACATATATTGAAAAGCAGCTGTTGTGTTTGACTCTTTACATTTGTCAGAATGAACTAACAACACTATCTTTCTGTAAGTATCAATAACTTCTTTCAGTTTAGAAGTATCATTTCTGTCAAAGAATGCTAGTATTTTCAGATATTAATATTCTGAAAATGTCATTATTCTGTTCACAGTCTCTTCTCACTCTTCTGAGAAGTAATCATGCTTAGCACTAAAGTCAGAGAAAGCTTTTGATTTATTCTTTTTTTGTATTTCATATTTAAGGATCTTCAATGAAGCTTGTGACATGATGAAGTCAACAATTATTGATTGATTTAAACTTAATGTAGAGAGAGATAATGATTAATAATTGATTTGAATCTCAACAGAGAGAAGTGACATATAGATTTAATAGTGATTAAGTATTCATGAGACTCTACAGCTTTCTGCTAATTGATCACAGAATGTTACAAATATAATAATAAAAGAATCTTAAGAAAAAAATCTCTGCAGAAAGACATGCTTTCACAATAAATAAATAAGAAAAGCAATTTGCAGTCAATGCTGTTGAGTTAAAGATTAGATTAACTGTCTTTAAGAGTGTTTAATGTGTAGTGATGTCTTTGAGAAGAAGATATTGTACTGAGAATTAACTCAGATTTATAAAAAAATTAATCAGTATCTTGCATTCTTTAACTGATTCAGTGATCTCACTAAACAGTTAAGACATCAGAAAAAGCTTTTAAATTCTCATTAAAGAATATTTAAGATGTTTACTTAGTTAAGAAATAGTGCTGCTGCTGACTCTCAAACTTCTCAGTCTCAGTATTCTTATTCTCTGCATCTTAATCTTATATTGTGATTTGTAAGAGACATAATTTTTGAGATGCTCACAACATTATATTAAGTGCTCATTAGTCACTTGATAGCTGCCTTAAATGTTGATGATAAATTCAAATTTTTTAATTCAACTTTCTGTCATCAACAAACTCATTAACAAAAAACAAGATCTCAAGTCTTACAAATTAAAGTTTAAGCAAAATGCTGACATTTCTCTTATTTGCCTGCTTTAGTGTTGTTGTTCTTGATGAAAAATGAATGAGAAGATATGTAGTGAATCACTTAAATATGATATTAAAAGTTACACTAAGCAACATCATAACAAGATTTTCAATGCAGTTCATATAGATTCTAAATCTCTTTCTTTTGATCTGAACTTGAAATGAGAATTAAGAGTTTTGACAATCATAACTGAGCTGTATATATTAACAAGTATAACTTTTAAATTTATCATCATAATATCTGCTACTGTGATGAGGCCAACTTCTTACATAATTAATGTTGAAGCAAGAAAAAACACATTATTTGTTCTTAATTAATTGAATATCTCTGTCAAGAATGTAATTCAATTTCAGTTCTTAAAGCTAAATCATACTTTAACTCAATCAACTCTTAAGAATTCATGCACTTTAAACAGTAACTTTAACACAGACTTTCAATTCTTTAATCTGTTAAATCAAATCAATAAGACTCTGAATTTTATTGTTCTGAATATGAATTCTGCTTAATTCTTTTGTCATCAGATCATTGATATGTCTCATTGCTGAAAAGATATGATGTTTAAACTTAACTTAACAGAAAACATAAATCAATATCTCATCAATACTTAATCTACAACAATAAGTATTGCTGTCAGCTTCTATCTCACTGACAGTGACATAAACTTGTTCTTAATTAACAACATTCTTATATTCTCTGCATTATTTTCAGAACTGAAGTCAGTATCTTTTAATGTCTTCTATACTGACTATGCTGAAACTTTTAATGCTGATAGTGAATCTTATAAGTTTTCTTTGATAGTCATCTCATCAATAACTGCATCATCTGCTATGACTTCTCATATATCTACAGCAACATCAGACAGTATTATATTGTCATTAATAATTAATTTATGAACATCTCATTTTTAAAGCATCTTCTTTTACTTCTATGCAGTCTTAATGATGCAGATGATTCTTGTTGTAATATAGACATTTATGATTTTAGTTTTTGCTTTGTGTCTATGCAATCTCATATATATAACTTGTATTCAAAGTCATAAATCTCTCTCAATTCTCAATCTCAATCATAGACATCAAGCAGCTGTGAAGATCTGCTTTTATCAAGAAGCATTCTTTGATCTTCAGTCAGCAGAGATTGAGATTCTTTTTGATGAGTAATTTTTATCATCAAGAGCTATTCAAAGTCAGATGATGTTGATTCAATATACACTGAATAATTGTCATTTACAATATCTCATTCATCAAATTCTCACTCAGAATTTGAACATGCTGATTTACAATTCATTACAGCTCTGCATCACATGATTTTGTCTTCTGCAGAATGTTTATATCTCAGATAATGAAGTATTCTGATCTTGCACATCTGTACATGCTCATCAGTATGCAGAATTGAACAGAATGTTTAAAGAGTGTATCATTATAGTAACTGAGTAGCAACAATGACAATGATACTGTGCTGAGTCTGTTGTAAAGTTACTTAATATAAATCAAAAGACAGAGTACTGTTCTCTGTGAGACTGTGAATTATGATTCTGTCTTATCTTCTAAAATTAGATATGATGACTACTTGTATACTCATATTTCAATACATCAATACACTTACATTATATAAAGTCCTCAAGATAAGGTATCTGTGCTTTTCTGACTTCATACTCATACATATTAGACACTGTGCAAGAAATTGACTAAATAGCTTTTGCAGAGAGAGTCTAAATTAGATGTAATTGAAAGAATATTTTTAATGAAGATGAACAGCAATGTATTTAATTAGTAAATGACTTTGCATTCATTGTTTTAAAATAAGATCTCAATCTCTTTCAAATGAATTATTTACATCTGCTAGAATTCATCAAACATCAATGTTTTATAGCTTTTGATCTTCACTGTAAAAGATTGAAAATAAGTGTTGATTAAATTTCTTTTTGATGCTTTATTGTGAAGTATAATGTGAATCACAATGTATAAGAGATCTCAACTTCTTTCAGAAACATTGTAAGCTTAATATATGCAGAATGTTTATAAAAGTTAAATTTAGTTATGTTCAGCACTTTAAGAGTCTTCTATGATGAGATGATGCTGAACATTCAATGTACATATATTAAGACTGATTTCTTCTGATAATTTCTGATTAACATCTCATTAATTCTTCTTCAACATTCTGAGAACAAGATTTAGATCATTGTCAGTTGACAGACTCAAGTTAAGTGAAAAAGCTAAAATAAATTGAAAATTCTAGAACAGTCTTTAATTTAAGTAAAGATATACATTGTGCTTGAGTTCTCAATAGCAGATTGAGAAAGATACATGATTGCAGTTATAACAAGAAGCAGATCAGAAATATGTAAGTAATGATGAGTTTAGCTTGCAATCTTTATAATACAAGACTGCAAGAAGAAATGACAGCTCAACTTTCATGTAAAATAAATAATTACTACATGACTCTTTCAGCAAATGTTCTTTCTGTATTCTTGAGTGAAAAGAAACTGATTAATTAAGATTGATCAAGCTTTTCTGTTAAGACACAGTTAGAAGATAAAGATTGATCTGTAAGCTTCATTATTGATGAGTTGTTAATGACTTAATATCAGAAATGACAAGACTTGATGAAGCAGCTATTGAGTGCAATACAGAGCAGCTAAATAGAATGTATAAAAAGAATATGAATCTATAATGATGATATTGAATGCTTTAATCATAATTATAAAGTAAATTTACAATTCTTTTTTTCTTCTCTTTCTCTATTCTTCATTTCAATCTCTCATCTCTCAGTCTCAGCTCTTCTGAAATCTAGTTCTCAACATGTTCTGATATTACAGAAGAATATCATCACTTCATATAAGATGAAAAGATAGATTATCAAAAATTTAAATTTCATTAATATTAACTAATAATCACAGCTTCAACATGTGCTTTGTTCTTATTATTCATCTCATATTGTAACTCAAAAAATACAAAAGATCAAGTAATCTTTTCAGTTAAATTCAAATTAAGCTCTGAAGCTAATGTCAGTGAAATCATTCTTAACTGAATGCTGTCAATATCTGCAGAGAGACTCTTTCTTTAATTATATCAATTATATCTTCTTCTTATCATGATTCAGACACATTTAATGACAATTTTATGAATAAGTCTTCTTCATATAACTCTGTCATTACAGTTTCTTCACAAGAGTGAAGACTGAGATTTTAGTTTTGTGTATATGTAGCAGAAATGAATGTGTGCAGAGATTTAAGTAAAAATTTGATTTTATAATGACTCATTTTACAGTTCTAAAATGTAATAAAAGCAAGCTAATATTTATTTTATCATTTTCTGATATAAATCTGTCTGTTTCTATTTCATAATACACAGTTAATATACATCTACAAATTTGCTATTCAGAATGTTCTACATTTAATTACTTCTCAACAGATGATATTTGTAACAGCAAAGACATCAATATCTAAGTTAACTCTTAACTTTTTTGCTGTGTAACAATCTTCTTATAATCATTTATTAAATCAATCTATGTACTTTCTTTAAGTTCTACATTCTCAATCACAGACTTCTCTTCTGTCATATTAAAGTCTTTAATGCTATCATTAATCTGAGCCTCAAAGTCTGATGAGTACTTGCAGTTCAGAAATAAATAGTAATTATTTTCTTTAAACAGTCAGTCAAGCTCACAGTTGTTGTCTCTCAGTTTTAAAGATGAACTTTACAATTTTGAATTCTGATGATGATCAGTGAGATTGCTTTGTTGATTTGTATGTGTAGTATTTATCATTGCAATAAATTAAAATGTAAATCTCTGCTTAACATAAGAATCTTAGTTTGTGAGCTTTCTTAAGACAGTTAACTCTTCTCTTCTGAAATCTCTTTCTTGTCATTCTCTTCAGATTAATCTTTGACATAATGAATTTTTTGTTGTCTTGAAGTATAGCTGTTTTTGTAGCAGAAAAAGAGTTCTTTAAATTGAACATATATAGTATTTGTAGATCATATAGCTAATTATGTGCAGTGATAATGAATCATCATTCTTTAAAAATAATAACTGACTTGCAGAGAGCTCTCTTTTCAATGTCATGCTACTGCTTAATTAAAGTTGCTGTCTGAGCTTCAGAGATGACTTCTCAGTGTATATTTAAATTTTAAATGTTATTTTGTTCTTCTTCATTTTCTCAATATATCTCTTTAAATAATTTAACTACTGCTTTCTGCCCTTTATAAAACTAACTTATGTTTACTTTATCATCATCAGTGCTGTATTCATTCTTCTAGTACTATATTACACAATTTTGAACTTATTTTGCATTCTACAATTTCATACACTTCACTTCATTCTGAAGCATCTAGTGTATGCAGTTATTCTTTGTTGATGACATTTCTTGAGGTCATGAACACACTGATATTTGATTTTACAGTTTATTCATTGAGATGTCACTCTGAGTTGCATCAGCATCAGAATTAGAACATTGACTCAGACAGATATTAAAACTGATATTCTCACAGTTATTCAGCTAATGCTGCTATTCTTTAAGAAACATCTTAATTTTGCTGCTGACTTGCTTGAAATGCTGTTGCTTGTGTATTGACAAGTTCATGATTTCATTAAAACTTCAGTCTTTGTGCTGAGCTTGTTTCATGTACTTATCATTGTGATCACTGACTCAGGCCTTTTTTTTTAGAACAATCTTCAGCTTTATGATTTCATTGTATGTCTTACTCACTGTTGAATTTGAAAAAGAAACTTATATTAATTTAAAGTGACATCTCATTAACATTGTTGCTTCTTCTTATCTTCTTACTGTTTTGCAGACTCTCTTACAAGTTATTTCTTAAAATGCATCAGCTGTTGATTCTGATCACAGTGTATGTCTTGTAACATCATCTCTCAGTTAAGAAACTTTTTGCACAGATATACATTCTGATTGCTGCTGAGCTATTCTTTAAAGTGATGACTTAATAAGTTCTGCTTATTGTATTTTGTAACTTGATTTTTGATCATGTCTTTGCTTAAGCAGATGTGACTTAAGATAATAACATAATTAAGATTGATCTGACTTTATTACAGCTTTGAAAAATATGAACAGATTAATATGTTAATCTTTGCATATCATTCATTAATTTCTGATCATTTCTGCAAAATCACTCATTCATAATTGTCTTATAAACTAAAGAAACAGTATCTGACCTGTTTCTTCTTACAGTCTCAAAAGCTGAATTCATCATGAAGTTATTGCAATATGCTTAATCTCACATTGATGATTTAACAGAAACAGACTATCATCTTGCTTGATTTAATAATCTTTATGATCATATTCTGAATCTTAAAGATTATAAGAACATTATCATGATCATAACTGAGTTAAACATTGCTGCACAGTTATTCTATTTGAAGAAGCTGATCAAAGAGTATAAGAACTGTAATGTGTGAACAAGATGAATACATCTCATATAATAGATAGCAACATGAGATAGATGAATTAACTTAATTCTTATATATAATCATGATTTTAACACAGAGATGCAGATGATCAGACTGAAGCTGTGAATTTAGTTAATGAGATCTTAAGAGAAGACATCAAAGACAATAATTATATAAGTTTAATCTGTTCTCAGATAATGCAACAATGCAAGAAACTGATGTATTAGATTCTTTATATCTTGATTTATGTTCTAAAAGATTATTCTTATGAATTATCTTCAAGAAGTAAAGAAGAACATGAGCATCTGAAATATTATGATGACAGAGCAGATCTGAATGCTTTAATGATAAAATATGTAAATCAATGCAGAGGCAAAACACTTATAACTGATAAACTTATGTGTTCTGAAATTAATGTCAATCACTGACACTTTAGATCAGTTTTTGTCAGCAATGTTGTGCATGATCAGCTGTGAGAATTGACACAGAAGTATGTAGATGAGAGTGTTTAACTGCTAGAACTGAACTTTTAACTGATTAAGACAAGAAGTTTGTGATTATTATAAAGAAGAAAGACACAGAATCAGACTGTCTGACTGTAATTAATAGATAAGAAGATTAAAGATGAATTAAGTAGATCTTTATAGTTACTTGAAATATACTTAAGCATTTATAAGTATGCACTTTAGAATTCTACTTTAGACAGTAAATTTTAATAATTAAGAACTGTACTATGTGCTGATGCATCATCACTGAGATTTGTATCAATCAGAGAAGCAATTGATGTTCTAGATCTGCAGAGTGATGCTTCAGACTTTACACTGTCAATAATGAAAGTAGTTTGCAAATGCAAATTCTTCATATCTGAATGCTATCTTCTGCAACATAGTGACTCTCACTATTTACAATTCTTACTCATTCAAGGTTCACCCCACAACTTCTTTAATATTTAAAATTCTTCATTTTTGACTGTGAAAGACACAAACAAGGTTGCTGCAATTCTTCATATTCTTAAATGATTGTCATAATGATGAGTAACCTTGTCAGACCACAAGATATCTGAGCTTTTCACAAAATTAACAACAATTTAAGATTTAATTCACTTCTCATTTCTTCTTAGGCTTCACAAAGGCTTGCTGAACAGAATGATGAGTGAACAATATAACAGACAGATTGTTGATATAAATTGATGTAAAGTCATGAATCAGAAGTAATTATATCTGCAGCAAAATCATTTTAATTAATAATTCTTTCAGTGTTTAACTCTGTTTCTCAGATCTATTCTTTCTTGAGCTCTGCTCAAAGTCTGTTCTCATTTTTTACTCTGAAATTGAGTAATATCTGTTCTTGCATCATCATCATACATCAGATGCAGTTATCAATGAAGAATCTTTTAATTTACAATTTCTTCTTCTGTCAATGATCACTCTGAGTGCTCTGTAGACTTGTATGTGTAGTATCTGACACAATAATATGTAAGAACATATATGTCTGCATTATATATAAAGCTCAGCTCATGCACCTTCTTAAGCAGAACTTTTCTTCAGTGTTTAAATCTTTGCTGCAGCAATTCTTAAGAACTTCTTCTTCTGACTATGTGATTTTGTGACATACTTGAAGAACAGAGTTTAACAAGAAGATATGTTGAGATAGAAATTCTATGAATAAGCACAATGCTTGAACTCACATTTGTCAGCTGTGCTGTTATGTTCTGACCAGAGATTTCTCTGGTATAGGGGCTAGGGGTTAGAGCTTGTGATATAAGAGAGTTTCAGGCATGCTGGGTTAACCAGTAGCTAGTAGTATGCTAAGTAATGATTGCACTGAACATGATCATTTTCATAGGGAAAATAATTCTGCTATATAGTAAGCTTGCTCATCAGTGCACACCTATGCAACCTGTCATGCTTGTCATGCTGTGCTCATCCTGCTCACCTTGCACACTGTTGAGCCCATTGTGCTCATTGTGCTTATACTCAGATATACGCCCTTGTCTTGGCAGCTTACATACTGGTTGCACCAGTAGTTCTTTTCAGAACTATGATCATAACATGTGCCTAATAAAGAAAAGTAGATCATCTTAACTTCTGTGTATACTTCTTTAAGTGAAGTTATGTATATATATTTGTGATACATCTTAAGCTGAAAATGAACTGTGCTTAATTCAGGCTACCTTACAGTGATGATGTCTAGTTGAAGATTTATAAAAGATATACACATGATGAATTGCAAATCTTCTCATGATAGTTAATGATAATGAAGATCTACTGCTCAACTTTAGAGTGAAAGATGAAGCTTAGAATGACAGTGAGTCATCATTATACTTTAACTTCACTGTGTAATGAAAGCAAGATGATCATGAGTAACACATCAACATTGTGTATAAGTTGACAGAGTAGTCACACAGTAAATTGTCAGTTTTATTTAAGCTGTTTTCATCTTATATCTGTACTGTAGATGACAGCAATCTCTTAAGAGCTTCTCAGTTACTGATTAACAGCACTGTCATTCAGATTCTATCACTTATCACTTGAGACTGATGAATTCATTTCACAGAAGACACAAAATTAATGATGTTGCACTGTAAAAAAGAAGTTAGATCATCTGATCTTGCTGAGCTCTTCAATAAAATTGATTTGATCAGAAATGTGCTCATATTTCTTTAAAACTGTTAAGAAAATTATATTAATAAGCACTGTGATCTCTGCTGATGTTCTGATATGTCTTTGAATGTGAATCTAATGACTATTAAAGAAAAGAATGAAGATCTTTATCTTTATCTCACTGTCTGATCTGAACCTCACTTGTTATAACTCTATCTCATTATCATTTATCTTTCACTTCAGTGCCTAATAATTTATATCTTACATCTGCAACATCTGAAGCTGTTCATACTCAAGATCTCATTTCACTGCAAATGTGCATAAACAATGTTCTGAATGCACAGTGACAGCATTGTTGAGACAGTAATACTGAGTTGCATCTAAATTCTTAAACTTCATCATCTTTCACTCTTTGTAGTTCTTAATCACATAGTGCTTTGTCAGCTTTTGAAGAGCAGAAACTACAATGATATTCAGTAGTGATCTTTTAATTAAGAGAGAAAGAGATAAATAATGATGTTTATGCATACTGTAAGATTTCAAGAGTCAAAATCATTAAACTGTCATGAAAAATGCATTAATTATCTCATTTCTTTTCATACTCATTTCATTCACTTTAAGCTCAGCAATTCATTCAATCTGAGTCTTCAACATATGAATTAATTGATTTCTCTGAAAAGCTAGATTGTACTTAAACTGCTTGTTAATATTGTTCTTCATAATCTTAAGATGACAGTTCATGTTGATGAGATGACAGTTCATGTTGATAAGATGTTCATTGAGATCTTTCAGATGTCTATTAACTTTATTGAGGTGTTTATCAACATTATCAAGGCATTCATTAACTTTTTTAAATCACTTATGAACATACTGAAATTCAAGGTCAATCTTGAACTCAAAGATAATCAGATCACTCTGTATCTGTTGAATGCAATGATTTGTATTATCACAATCAACATATATCTTATTAATGACTGTACTCAAGAGATCAATAGCTTCATTAAAGTATTGAGATACATTGATCTTAAATTTAAAAGATGTTACAGATCAAGTCACAGTGTTGTCAGATGCTCTAAAGTGAAATGTGCAATAAAGATTGAGCACAGCAATAAGAGATAACACATTTATTGATGAGACTGTTGCTATCATCTTTGCTGTAATAAGCAGAGTCTTTGAGACTGAGATGAAGTTTAAGCAAGGTGTGAAGTTTGAAGTTGACACTGTAAATGGAAAAGCAGTGTCTCATTGTGCAAGCATACATTAGATGATCTTGCTCAAAACAAGATTTTATTAAGGTACTTTGTATATATACATTACTATTAGTGTTGTATGAATTCAATTGATAATATGAAAGATTATCTAGAATTATATTATTAATAGAAAAAAGACTTAACTGAATATTTTCTCAGATCTCTCACTGTTGTTTACATCATCATCTACATTATCACTGTTCACCTTTCTATACTTCTTGTCAAGAGCAGCAACAAGAGCCATGATGAGAACAGTGAGAACAGTAAGAAGAGTTAAGTCAGTAAGATAGATATTAGCTACTGTGTATATACATTGATTATAAAAGTTTTTTTCAGCATCAACTATTCAAGTCTTCAATGCAGTTGCATGAATCAGCAAAGTCTTTTACTCTTAATTTATAAATTAATTATCTCTCTCTCACTCTCTGTCTGAATCTCTCAATCAGCACATCATCTTTATTCTTATAACTTAAAGCTTATCTTAAGAATCTGTCACAATCAAAAAGAAATGAGTGTCTCTAATTTGACATTATGTCTTTAAATCTTCATTATGAATGTTCTGACTCTCAGATCTGACTTGTGAACTGTGACTGTATGATTAATGAAGTAATTGAGATTTAGAATGATCTTGTTGCAAGATGATATTGAGCATAAAAATGTATCTATTTAATACTGAAAGTAAATCATGCAATAATGATTGTGTAAGTTAACAATGATTGAAAATTGCTGAGTCTGTAAACACTGTGAATTCTTAAAGCAGAAAAGACATATATGAGTGATGAGCTGCTTCTGCACTTGCAGAATTATGTATAGAATGATGACTTCAGTAATCTTAATAAGTTAATTACATTGCTCAGGCCTTGTCATTTTAATTGCTGATTGAGTTAATTGAACATGAACATTAAACTTAAGAATGAGCTTTAATGAGCTATTGTAGAGCTTGAAGTCATGAATAAGAAAGTTAATGTTATGCTTAAAGTTGCTGAAGCTTCATTGATCTTTGTCTTCTGACTGTGAACAGAGATGTAACATTGTCTTTATTATGTCAGTGAAAGACTCATTAGTTACTGAGAGAAATAAGTTGATAGTCAGTCAGTTGCAGTTAGTGATGACATGTTTAATCAAAGCAAGTAACTAAGAAGATAGTTTCTTTTTCTTAAGTTGTGCAATCATATGATTAAGATTTACAGTACTATAATAGTGACACACTGTTTCTTTCAGGGCTGCACACTCTTTCTGCAGCTTTATGACTTGAATTTATAAACAAAGTCACTTATACTTAATGTTCTTCAGCAAGTCAGCAATCTATTTATAGATGCTGTAAATTAAGTTGATCTTTTTCTAAAGCTTAACTATTGTCTGCTCTGCACTGATAATGTCTGAATGTTAATGTACTGAAGTCTGTTAACTGTCTGTAAGACATCTTAAAAGATTAAAATCTCAACATAAACAGAGCTTTTCAATCTCTTTAATTATGTTTAACATAAAGTCATGTCTCAGAAAAGCTGTCTGCACATTAGCTACAATATGTGAAGATAAGTAAAACTTCAGAAATGTCTCAGAATTAAAGTGACTATCAGGTTGAGTCAGGCTCAGATTTTAGAACTTAACTTAACTTATTAAGCTTTGCTTTGCAACTCAACTCAACTCTATGCAGAGTTGAGTTTCAGACAGAGTCAGATCAAGCTATTCTTGACAGCTCAGACTAAATCAGAATTAATTAACTTCTGTTATTAAGCAGCTTTATATTGGCAGCAGTTACTATTGCAACATTTTTAATTAGCATTACACACAACTCTTCTTGTTTGACTACATGTCTGCTTTATGAACATTATATATGAGCATTATTAACTTAATTATCAGATCTATTAAGAAGTGCAGTGCTCTATCTGCTTTCTTGACTTCTTTAATCTTAGCATAAGAGACTGACAGAGTCTTCTTCTGTCTTAGATGATAAAGCTTCTGCTATTCATTTAATCATACTCAAGTTGACTGCAGTCAACATCAATGCATTAGATTCACTAAATAGACAGATAACACAAGTACTCATTATTCTTTCAATAAGATCACTCATTCTCTACAGAGCAAAAATACATTGACTTATTAATTAGTTTTAGAATTCTTAAAACTTGAACAGAGCTTCTAAGTCAGATTAAGCTTCAATGTTAAAGTCTGACTCAGATTCTTAAGCTGACAATTGAAGCTCAACTTAACTCAACTTAAAAGCTCTGTTCAGATCAGGCTGAGTTAACCTGACCTGATGATCACTTTACTTAGAATGAATGTAACTGAGAATTTAATTTCACTGTAATTCACTGACATCACAATCTGTCAAGACAGTCAGTCAGTCTTGCTCTTTAAATTAAAGACTTAAGAAAAGAGATTCAGAACAGATTTATTAGCTCTGTTTTTACTTCTTACTGAATGCAGTACAGATAAAAAGACTATTTAAAATCAACATTTTAATTCAGTCTTCTGATTTCATATGAAAGAACAATGCTCAACATGACTCTAACTGAATCAACTGTCACATTCTTTATGATCTGCTGAAAGCAATAAAAGATCAATGTATTCAGTATATTATTCTAAAGAACAAATCTGATAATGATCTGACTATCTAAGCAACAAAAGCTGTACATAATGTAAATCATCAGGTCTGCATCAATCAGCCTGAGATGAAATGCATTATTGACAAAGATGATTGCTGTAAAGTGAATGACAGAACACATAACAGAACACATTTGATTCTTATAGACTGTAATTTATTTTCTGTATATTTTTGTCAGTGCATTCAGTTCATGACTCATTGATCACTCTGAATGTGCAGTAAGACTTATGACTTATTTTACTTGTGTTTATTCTTGTTTAAACAGATTCTCATCTTTAAAATGAGAAATAATGATCTCTGTTTAAGCTGCAGAAGCTTGAGCACAAGATCTTTATAACATAATGTAATATTAATGTTGACAATTTCTGAACTGCTACTCTTAACTATTGCATCAAATCTGAATTCAGTGTAAATCAAAAGCAAAAGCATCACTGCAAGCTAAATGTGCTTCTGCTTCAGATTGTAAATCTTAATGTTAAATATTTAGTAATAATAAAGCACTTCATAAAGAGCAGTATAATCAACAATGTGCTTTTTTCTGTTGTCTTAAATTAAATTATACTTGTTGCAGAAGTTCTTATGCAAGTACTGATTATCTAATTAGTCTCAATGCATATCTCATGAAAAGTTAATCATAAAGTGATCATCAGATCAGATTAACTCAGTCTGACCTGAACAGAGCTTTTAGGTCAGATTGAGTTGAGCTTTAATTGTTAGCTTAAGAGTTTAGATCAAACTTAAACATTGAAGCTTAATCTAATTCAGAAGCTCTGTTCAGATTTTAAGAATTCTGAGACTGATTAGTAAGTGAGCTCTTGAGACTTGACTCAAGAATAAAGATTATGAGCTTAAAGATTACTGATATATGAGTGTTATAAGTGAGCATTATATATGCATAGTTGAACAGCTTTCAATTTAGTCTATTTATTTACTACATTGAGAGTTAGATATTCTCAAAATAGTCTAGTAATGATTGCTTCAATCTGCATCTTTAGATGTGATGTTTCAGTTATGCATGTATCTCTTAATAAGAGATATGTTCTTGTGCTGAATGATAATCTGCTTTGCATAAATTGCAATTAAATTGACATCTGCATCCTGTTAGCTGATAGATGATAATTACTGTACAGTTCATTAGATATACTTACTAAAAAGATAGAGTGTACTAGTCAATGTATTTTTGCTCTGTAGAGAATGAGTGATCTAATAATTAAGTTAATAATGCTTACATATAATGCTCATAAAGCAGATATGTAGTCAAACAAGAAGAATTGTGTGCAATATTAATTGAAAATGTTGCAATAATAGCTGCTGTCAATATAAAAGCTGCTTAATAACAGAAGCTAATTAATTCTGATTTAGTTTGAGCTGTCAAGAATAGTCTGACTTAATCTTGTTTGAAACTCAACTTTACACAGAGTTGAGTCAGATTGCAAAGTAGAACTTAATGAGTTAAGTTAAGTTCTAAAATCTGAGCCTGACTTGACCTGATGATCACTCTAGTTAATCAGCAGACTTATCATGATAACAAATTTCTTAACATTCTTGTCAACAACTTTTCAGATCTTGTTGTAATACAGCTGTCACAGGATCTTTCAGTGACTTTTGAAGATGTTGAGATGCTGTGTGTGTAAGTGATGACTGCAATATCACATCAGATAGCTCTTAAAGACTGTGACATCACACTTTTTAAGCAGCTTCACAGAATCCTGACACAGAATGACACAATAATTAAGATCAGAAGTCAGAGAATCAATTAGCTGCAACAGATTGACACTTTGAGCAAGCTGAAAGCTGAGAAATAAGAAAAGAAAAGAAAAGAAAGAGAAAACAATACTGTTCTCATTGTTTTATGACTGTAATCTGCAAGACAATCATTGTGTTCATCAGATCATGCTGCATCTTCTTTAAATCAAGCTTCTTGAGAGACTGTTGAAGTTTTAATAACTCAATGTTAAATACATTAAAATCAATCTCAAACTCAGATTCACTGTTTAAATTGCTGTCTGTCTTCTCAGAATATGCATTCTAAATTTTAAAGAGACTCATGATGCACTGTAACAGCACATCACAATTTATTTAAAGTTAACTTAATGAATTCTGTTCAATGAGCAGTGAAGAACACAGAAACAGATGACAGATAAGATTACAGAGAAAAGCAATGAAAGAGTTAAAGTAGAAGAAATGATGTAGAGTGAAGATCTATAAGAGAATGAGAATGCAAATGAGCACAAAGAGGCAGATGCAGATCTTATGTGAAAGAGAAGGTGATTTGAGGTTCTTATGTCATGAGAATTTGCAAGAATGTAAGATAAGACTTGATCAGAAAGACACATTGTTATGATATATGCAGCAATGACTTTTCTGCTCATTGCAAATGAGTCAAAGTTGAGTTTAAGATGCAGTGCTGGTGAATCTGATATGCAATGATACATATGAAACTCATAAGGTAGTGACAGTAAACAGAAAGATTATTACAACATCAGAGAAAGCAGAATATTACAGTGTTTTTGTTGATGTGCTGAAGAGAAGTCAGAGGTGGAGGGGGTGGCAGCAGAAAGGTGTGAAGAGGGGAGTTGGTGAAGAAGGGCGGCAAAGGGACGCTAAACCTCACTGGGCGAGCGATCCTGTAACGGGGAATTCGGGCGCACCGAGATTCCGCATTCACGGTGCACTCTTCGGAAGATCGTAAGCGCGGAGCATCCCCGAATCCTCCGATTGGAATCGACGAACACTCCGTAAAGCTGGAACAACACGCACGCAGCAACGGTCGCTTCTATTCTGTGCAATTCTATATATCATCAACCGTTTATTACATGGCTCTCAGAGCGTCAATTGCGCATTCTTGAATTCTCTTTTCGGTAGCAACCAGCCAAGTTCCCCCCGTTTCGAGTCTGACACCAACGCTGTGCGCCGAGCTTTGCGTTCATTCTTGATCAAGCGGCGGATCTTATGCGACTCATATACTGATAGTGACCGCATGGCTGTCACACAATTAAAGAGTACTGAGCAACACAAGTCCCTTCCAGAGCCTCTTCCAAAAGGTTACAACAGACGACGCTGGAATGTGGTGCGAGCGGTAGATTCCTGGCGAACATTCTGGTCTACAGTGGACGGATCAGTATCGATGCGCCGACAAAGGCCTTAACACATTGGGAAGATCTCTCAAGACCACAACTCCATTCATCATGTCTCTCTTGAAAGGCATCCAGTCTGCCGTCTTCTATTACGTCTCATGCGCCCCATGTACCAAGCTCACCTACCGTCGGAAACGCAAAGCCGAGGCCACACGCGCGAGACAACTAGGGAGGGCCATGGAAGACCAAGAGCCTGGCCTGTACCCGCATCCTTCACCCTTCAGCACCAACATCTACTGGCACGAAGAGATGGCCTTGGGTCCTGGTCCTCCGATGAAGAAGGGAGGGAAGGAAAAGGGCAGCAGAACTGGTAGCCGAAGAGAGTTGGCGACCGCTGGACAAGGGAGCAGTTTGGGTAGCAGTGCCGACACCACCATCGTGGCTGAAGGGGGTAGCCCAGGGCTAGACGAGTCAAGGCTGAGCAGCGAAGGTTGGAATCGAAGGAGATATCAGCGCGAAGACGAAGAGCTCTGGGGCTACGACGATAGCGATGCGGGGGGGTTCGAGGGAGTCGGCGAGGGTCGTCGGGGCTCCTCAATTGGTCCGGCCGGGCTGGGCAAGGCAGGAAATGCAACGCCTTACAGGTATTATCTGGCCCGAAATCCTGCAGTCAACGATCTGCATCCGCCTGTGGTGAGCACACAACCCGCGCACAAGAGCGAGACGAGATGGATGCTGCAGCCGCCACCCAGTGCCAAGATCATGGAAGGCAAGGTGCGAGCGAATCGAAGCCGAAGTGGAAGTGGAGGCAGTAGCCGGAGAGGAGGGGAAGCTGTAAGCTTAGGTAGACGAGTGGGTGAGCGATTGATGGAAGAAAAGGTCAAACGAGGAGAGATACCGCCCACGGGTGCGTGCTTGAGTATATCGATGAAAAAGTCACGAGAAAGCGACGTTGGGGATGTTGAGAGGGATCACGAAGGCCAGCCACATGATAGAAATACCAGGAGGTCAATAGAATCAGCAGCGTCCACCACATCTCGACGGAGGAAACAACCTCCGCCAATGCTGACATCGGAGGAATTGCGGCCTCCTGCCCCGGCCATACTTGCATCCTTACCACCATCTTCCGTCTTCGAGTCGCAATCATCTCTACACAGACCTCCATCCTTCACGAACCCCAGCTCCAGCTTCACCAATCCTACCAGACTGGAACCTCCTTCGCCCACACCACAGTTTGTAGCCGCTTCGACATACCAACCGCACCATGGACAGCCTTCTCTAAAATTCACAGAAAGTTCCGACTCCCTCGACCAGCTGCAAGAACTCACGAGCTCGACCACTGCCAATACCATTTCCTCAGATCCATCATTCAGCCTTCGTTCTGTGCGTGGCAACCGTGAAGTACGCGACAGACTTCCTCCGTCCACGTGCCAAGAAGAAGCGGAGTCGGCCCAATTACCCGGATGTGAGACGTGGTTTCCTCTAAGAGACTTCAGATTTCCCACGAAGGGACCATCGCAGGGACTATCACAGAGTAGACCTACGCCAGAGCTACGATCAGTGACGCAATGGCGCAGTACCTCTATCTGAGATGAATGTTCACATATACGTATACTTCACCCCGTACCTTCCACAGCTTCACCATTACTACGACAATAGTCTTACCTCATCCAGCACACGTCTTATGACATGATTATCGCATACTGCTATTGACTTCGATACGATTACGACCAACGCAGCACCTTTTCCATTTTGTGTTTTCGCTCTTGCAGCGTTCCTGCTTCGGCGCCGGGGGGTTTTCTTTTATCCCTTCTTATTCGCTTCTCCTGACCTTCCATTCGGGACGGAGTCATGGTATGTAGATACTACACGCGAGCCACCTTACAAATATGTTTTACACTTTGTACGCGTATCTTGGATTATTTTTTCTTGGAGGCTCAATAGGAGAGGAATAGGAGGAGGGTTAGTGTAGCTTTGACAGCAATAGCAATGCCTTAGTTAAGGGTTTCCTACAGCTATGTTGGCTATAAGAGGTGACAGGCTTATCGTGGTCGACAATCTCGCATCGTCCCAGAGCAAGCTCACTTTCGCCAGACTAGAATGAACAAGAGAGCCAAATCCCATCACCACAGACCTGTTATCGAGCACCCCAAGCAAAGACGCCCTACCCCTCCCGCATCACCACAATCTTCCCCCACACCATCCCCAAGCGCTGAAAAAACGAAAACAGCGACCCCTTAGGTACGGCACCCAAATACCTCGCCTGCCAACCCGCAGCGAAAGACCCTAAACCCCCCACACCATCAGCTCTCACCTCATCCCAAAAACAAGCAAAGCGCTTACCTTCCAACGGCCCCAACTCCGCAAACCCCAACGCCTCCAACAGATATGGCGCCAGCAACACCATAATCCCGAACACCACAACCCCCACAACGGCCGCCGTCCAGAGCGGATGCTCCCTCGCAAACTCGCCGACCGCATCAACAGCCTTGCTGGCGTCCCGGAACGCGTCCGCCATGGCGCCGCTCAGGCGAGCGGTACCCTGTTTGAGTAGGCTTTCGAGCTTGTGAAAGAGCGCCTCGGCGATTGATGCGTACCAGTTGTGCGCGGAGGTGGTAGAGGGGCGGTGGGTGTGGATGATGGAGAGGATGGAGGCGTCGAGAGTGGGGCCTGGCTTGGGGGCTGAGAGGAGGGCGGTGAGGATCTGAGAGGCGACTAGCTCGGCAGTGGGAGCTCTTGGCGGGGGGGTTTGGTAATTCATAGAGGGCGCTTTCTCGGGTATGGCTTCCCAGGTGTGGGACGTGCCGGTCGTAAGGGTGTTGGTCCTCTCGATGGTGGGGTTGCGCGCTGTGCCTGCGCAGGGGATGCATTCGAGGAGAATGTTGAGGAGGGCCATGGTGGGGTTTTGGGTGATGGTTGTCGGTTTGGTAGGGTGGGCTGGGAGGAACAAGGGGCGGGAGATGGTGGGGAATCGTACTTTTCAAGAAACGATGTAGAAGGGGTGTTGATGTTTTGTGTTACGTCTGAGTTCTAAGTGGGGGTTTTATGGACTGTGATTTATTCACCGTTCCAGGTCGTGCTACCTGCTCGATAATTAGTCGAGGGACCTCGTCCTTTTGCATATTCACTTTCCTTCAACAACCTCGATTCTCGATTTGATCAGGTAAGTCTGCACGCTCGACATGCGCCCTCGCTCGGAAAGCCGCCTGCTCCAATATGGTGCCCTGTATCTTAATGATCTTGGGTTGTCAATTTATAGGCTATTACAATTAGGCTATGTAGTTACCCCAGGCATACTCCTTGAGTGCTTACGTATGGTTCATCATCACGTGATTGATTCAACGATATCCTCAAAGTGTTGAGATGAAGACAGAGCTTATGATTCATGTTGCATGATTACCTTCTTGTGATTGGACTTGGTGGTACAGTAACAATAGGTAGGTAGGTAGGTAATTTATTCCGCCTGAAGGCACTACACCTAAAGGGCTCTAGCACTATCATTCTGTCAAAACTATTGCTACATTCATGTCTCACAAAAAGCCCTTACTGAAATGTCTTTTCCTTGCTATCTTCTATACACATTTACTTCTGATATGCTTGAATAGTTGTAGATGAGATTGTAAATACATTTTAAAAATGATTCTACAAATGTTCAGCATTCTATGATCAGCAGTTAAAGCAGACATCATGTGACTATGAAGTGCATGTTAATGAAAGAGAAGATGATTAATAAGAAATGATGAGCTTTATCATCAGACTTAATTGATAGTTAAGTCTGTCTATATTTAGAATGAATTTAATGATAATTTTAACAGCTATTATATCTGATGATCAGTCTTCTGAATCTGATGATGCTTTATTCTTTAAACATTAAAAGAAAGCACTTTCTCTTGCTGTAAAGTATTGCTGCAGAGACACTCTTTTTGTTAAAAGGTAGCACCACACTTATAGCATAGCTATTGTGAGTTATATATCTAACACTCTTTCTAACCCGCAATTGGCCCACAATCAACTCACAGATGTAAAGAGTGCACATAGATAGCAGTTTAAATTTGTGTCAGGATCACAGGTGGGTAAGTCGGAAGGACTTAGACAAATTGCCATGGAGGTTTCCTTACTGTTAACATGTTGCTTCATTTCACTTATCTTGCG
>JAABUU010002854.1_pt1 | contig 23578 bp, 28 predicted proteins | sample 5559301 | NCBI WGS metagenome assembly JAABUU01 (sample SAMN10711884, study PRJNA513360) | rock metagenome | isolation source: Antarctica rocks | place: Antarctica: Victoria Land, Richard Nunatak white | reverse complement strand
CTCGCAACTCTGCGAGCGGCACTGTCGGTGCAGCACTCCTCGACCACGGCCGGGTGCGCCTCGCGCGTCTCCCGATCGCGCCCAGCGCAACCGCGCAGGCCACCAACGCCCACATCATCTACGTCTGAAACTAGCCCGCTCTCTGCCAGCGGCGTAGTCCGCCCAATACTGCCCACTGCATCGAGTTGTGGGTTCGCCCGTCATGGGCATCACCTATCCCGACAGGGGAAACACGCATGGCTCTCTTTGCGCTGCCCATTCACGCCCGTACCGGCCTCCGCGCTCTCGGCATCGTCGGCGGCAAGCCGCTGTGGCCGATCCTCGGTGGAGACGACTCGGATGACGCGGCGGCGCAGGCCCAGGCGGCGGCCGACAATGCTACGGCTGAGACCGCGGCAGCAGAGAAAGCCGCAGCAGACGCCAAGTCGGAGTTCGATTACCCAGCAGAGACAGCCCTGCACGACATGTCGCCCGATCAAAAGGCCGAGTACTGGCGTGAGAAAGCGCAAACCCACGAGAGGCGTGCGCAAGCAAGCGAACGTGCGGGTCGGGTAAGTCCAGAGCGACTTGCCGAACTGAAGGCCAAGGCGAAGCGTGCTGACGATCTCGATTACGAGCTGTCCACCGACAAGGACAAAGCGGTAGCCAATGCGAAGAAGTCCGCAGCCGAGGGCGCAGCGGCCGAGTACCTACCCCGACTAGTGAACGCCGAGTTCCGCGCCGCCGCAGCCGGTCGTATCGAGCCTGAACGGCTCACCACCATCTTGGAACCGCTGGACATGTCCAAGTTCCTGGCCGCTGACAACAGTGTCGACACCGCCAAGGTAGCGACGTTCGTCAACGGCATCGCTCCCGTCATGGGAACAGGTAAGCCGCCTGCTGTAGGCCCCTCTTCGCGGGGTCAAGGCCAGCGGAACAGCTCCGCAAGCCCCTCCGTGGCGTCAGGCCGGGACCGGTACGCGCAGCGGCATCCCCACCGCTCACCCGCCTAGCCCACCTGAAAGGGGCACCTGATGGACCTCTCCATCCAGCGTGTCGTGGAGGGCCGCGACGATCAGTCGTGGCTCGGCTCCGCCCACGGCACTTCCTCGGCGCGAACGATCACATTGCAAATGTCGTCGTTCACCGCCTCCACCCACTACCCGAACGGCTACTTCCCCAGCGGTCTCCCGTTGGGGAAGAACACCGCCACCGGCAACTACGGCCCCGTCACTGACGCCGCCACCGATGGCACACAGGCCCTCGCTGGGCACTTGTTCACCGCTGTGCAGGTTCCTCGCAACTCTGCGAGCGCCACTGTCGGTGCAGCACTGCTCGACCACGGCCGGGTGCGCCTCGCGCGTCTCCCGATCGCGCCCAGCGCAACCGCGCAGGCCACCAACGCCCACATCATCTACGTCTAGAAAGGCGGGACTAGCTCATGCTTCTGAATGAGGATTACATCTACCCCGCCGAGCTGACCGGGTACGTGCGCAACGCGCTGGAGGACTACGCAGTCAACCAGTTCTCGCTGGCGCAGTGGCTGCCCAACAAGATGATCGACGACCTCGACTACCGGCTGATGTCCGGTGGCACCGGCCTGGCCGACGCCGCGTCGTTCCGGTCGTTCGACGCTGAGTCGCCCATCGGCCGGCACCAGCAGCTCAGCGTGATGCGCGGCGAGCTGCCTCCAATGTCGGAGAAGCAGCGTTGCGGTGAGTACGACCGCCTGCGCATGCGGAAGGTCACCGACCAGAAAATCGTTGAGCAACTGTTCAACGACGCCGAGCGGGTCACCCGCAACATCGCGGCCCGCGTCGAACTGGCCCGTGGTGATGCGATGGTCAACGGTTCGGTGACGATCGCGGAGAACGGGCTCGGGCAGTTCATCGACTTCGGCAGGAACCCCGTGCACAGCGTCACTGCGGCCAACCTGTGGTCGTCTGCAACGTCGGACCCGTTGAGCGACATCATGTCGTGGCGGGACACCTACCTCGCCACGAACGGGTTGAACCCCGCGGCGATGATCGTGTCCCGGCGCATCTGGAACAACCTGCTCCGCAACCAGAGCATCCGTAACCAGGTGTTCGGCGGGCAAGCGCTGTTCGCGGGGGGTGGTCAGTCGACCATCATCAACCAGGACCAGTTGAACAACGTGTTCGCCGCACAGGGTTTGCCGCAGGTCACTTTGTACCAGGCGCAGGTCAACGTGAACGGTGTTGCTCAGCGTGTGATCCCGGACAACAAGGTGGTGCTGCTCCCGGAGCCGGTGGCGATCGATGCCCCCGAGGACACCATGTTCGGCGCCACGTTCTGGGGCACCACAGCGGAAGCCTTGGACCCGCGGTGGGGACTCGAAGGGGATGAGGCCGGGATCGTGTCCGGTGTGTACTCCGAAGAGGACCCCATCAGTCTGTGGACGAAGGGCGCGGCCCTCGTACTGCCGGGTCTGGCGAACCCAAACTTGTCGCTCGTTGGGACGGTGTTGTGATGGCTGATCTTGTGACCTACGTCCACGTCTACAACGACAAGGGCGAGTCGGAAACCTTCGGCCCGGACGACAAGGACCCGTTGCCGCAGTGGGCCGCCGAGCAGATGGGCGCCCACTGCTTCGAGGACGGGCAACACCCGTACCCCGGCGGTGACTACCCCGACAAGCCCGAGGTGAAGGAAACCCCACCCGACAAGCCGGCCAAGTAAGCCGCAAAGCTGAGAGGGGTCGTCGTGACTGAAGCTTTCGGTGCAAAACCGAACGACGTAGCCGACATTTGGCGACCACTCTCAGCGGATGAGCAGGGGCAAGTCTTCAACCTGCTAGTCAAGGCCGCAGCGATGCTGCAGCAGAAGGCCCCCTACATCAATCAGCGGATGGCTCGGTTCGCGTTGGACCCCACCGACCTGGGGGGTCTGGACCCGGTGCTTGTGGCCACTGTTGTTGCGACCATGGTGAAACGCCTACTGGTCAACGTCGATGGGGTGGTGCAGGAAACAGCGGGGACGGTGACCGCGATATGGGCGATCCGCGGGGAGATCGCTGTTCGCGGCGAGCTGCAAGTTACCCCTGGCGATCTGGACTCGTTGGCACCGTACCGGTCCAAGCGGTCTCGTGTGGGTTCGATGAAGCTGCATCCCAGTTTGGCGCCGCGGCCGTTCGGCAACATTGGTGGCCCCATCAGTTCGAATTCTTCGTACGACTCGTGGTTGCTGCGGATCGGCCAGGACGGTGCTGTCAGTTCCGAGTGGCCGATCACGTCGATCCCGTACGCGGGTGACTCGTGAGGCTCGGTCACGAAACGGTGTACGGGATCACCGTCACCGCGGGCACCAAAAGCTCAAAGGGCATTCCTGGTGAGGTGAAGTCCCCGCAGCTCCCCATCACGGGGTGCTCGCTTCAGCCGCTCACCACCACTGAGCAGACCGGCGACATGGACCTGACACAGACCATGTGGCGGCTGCTGGCCCCACCATCCCCGCAAGCCCTGACCTTGACCGCCACAAGCCAGGTGGTGGCCTACGGGGTCACGTATCAGGTGTTCGGTGATCCGCAGGTCCAGCCGGATCGTCGCGGGAACCCGGACCACCTCGTCATCCTGCTCCGCAAGGCCACCGGCTAAAAGGCTCAGCGAGCGCAACTCCCTACCAAGAGAGGGTCGCTGATGGCTGCCCAATTCATTCCCGACCCGCTCGGGATGGAGGTGTATTTGCAAACCGACCCGGAGCTGCACGCGCACCTCCTCGAAGAGGCCAACAAGGTCGCCGAACGCGCAAAGGCGGCCGCCCCGGTGGGCCCGAAGGAACACACCCTCAAAGGCGGCTACGTGGACAAACCCGGTGACTACCGGGACTCCATCGAAGCGTCGGTGGTGCAAGGTCACCGGCGCATGAAGGGTCGTGTCACCGCGCACGACTACAAAGCCCACTGGATCGAGTACGGCAGCAAACACAACACTGCCCAGCATGTCCTGCACAGGGCCATTGGCGGGGAGTGATGGCGTTCGCCGATGTTGAGGCTGTGCTGGTCACTTTCCTGTCGTCTGTGCCCGGTGTCGCCGATGTTTCGGTGGAAATGTCGAACCAGCCGAGTTTGCCGTTCGTCCGCGTCTCTCGTGTCACAGGTGGGGACGACTACATCACCGACCGGCCAGTGATGTACGTCGAAACCTTCGCCGCGGACCGGCAGACGTCGAGTGACATTGCCCGGCGAATCGACCAGAAAATGCACCATCTGCGTCACACCGTGGTGGGTGGGGTGCTGATCGACTACTGCGAAACGATCAACGGACCGTTCTGGTCCAACTACCAGGACGAAAACATGGAACGCCACATCGCGTCCTACGCCGTCCATTCCCGATTCAACGCTTCCCCCATCTGAAAAGGAGCAACACATCATGGCCGGAGCAACTTGGGACAGCCTGTTTGTCCCCAACCCGCAGCTCGTGTTCAAGGGCCTGTACGGCAGCGTGATCGTCAAGGATTACTCCCTGCAGAACCCGTTCGCCAACTGGTCGCCGTTCGACTCGGCAACCGGTCTGCTGTCGTCAGACCTCGTCGGCGCGCAGGGTTTTCTGGAGACGGGGTTGCTGGATGAGAACGGGGTGACGTTCACCCCGAAGTACGCGCTCGCGGACACCAACGCATGGCAGACCCGTGCCGCGGTCCGCAAGGACGCCACCCAGGACACCGCGGAGTCCACGTTCACGTGCATCGAGTCGCTGCGCCCGGTGGTGCAGGCCTTGCGCGAGTCGATGCCGTTCTCCCAGTTGCAGCAAGTTGGCGCGGCTGGGTTCGGGCTCAAGAAGCCCCGAACCCCGCGGATTGCGTTGCGTTCCATCCTGTACATCGCGGTGGACACCCAACTCGGCGCCGACTGCTACCAGGTGACTCTGTTCCCGCGCTGCGTGCTGCTCAAACCTGACGTGAAGTCGCAGAACCCGAAGTCGGAGCAGAACGCAAAGCTCGTGTTCGAGCCGTTGTACGACCAGGTGGCGGGGTTCGCGGAGTACACGTGGACGGACGGCCCCGGTTGGCGTCTGCTGTCCGCGTTGATCGCTGCGTCTTCGGTGGTAGCGACCGCGGTTACCGGCGCGAAAGCGAACTTGACGTTCAACCCACCGACCAACGGCACCGCACCGTACACGTATTCGGTGGGGATCGTCCCTGCCGCATCTGGTGCGACCGTGGCGTTCGGTGGTACCGCCGCGGCCCCGACCGCTGTGGTATCCGGTCTGACCGTGGGCACCTCGTACAGCTTCACGGTGACCGCCACCGACTCCACGGGCAGGGTGTCGCAGGCTTCCGTGGCGTCCAACTCGGTGACCGCAATCACCTAAACCCTGATCCCTGGTGGGCGGTCCTGTCGGATGGCCGCCCACCAGGCTCCATCCCCAATCCGGCGTAATCCGATCATCCGACGAAAGGCATCACCATGGCTAAGTTTCTCCCTCCGCTCTCCGCGGAGATGGACATTGACGACATGCGGGCGCAGGCCATCGACAAGGTCGGTGGTCAACCCGGTGTCACCCTCCGCACAACGGACGGGGGAAGGTTCTTGGTCCCGCACCCGCTGTGCAATTCCGATGAAGTGCAAGCCTTGCTGGACGAGTTGAACGAGAAGGGTGACAACTCGTCCATCTCCCTGGCGCGGGCGGTGCTCGGCGAAGAGGAGCACCAGCAGTTCATTGCCTCCGGCGGCCGGTCCAACGATGTGGCTCTCGTCTACGGCCTCATGATGGACCGGGTGAAGAACGCCCCAAACTTGCCGAGGTAGTGGACCTGCTCGTCCACTACAGCACGGAAATCGAATCGGACCTGTCCCGGTTTCATCACCGCGACATCGCCGACTGGTACCTCGGCGAAATGTCCTCACGGGAACTGCTGGTCATCGTCAAGCACCTCCCGGAGGAGTCCGCCACCAAGGCGGCGCTGCGGGACGACCCGTGGACCACCATGCACCACCTGCTGGGGAACGTGCAGGACTTGTTCACCTACTTCCGGGGTGACTTCGCCACCGCCAACGGTGGGACCGCGAACCCGGAACCCATGCGCCGGCCGGGCGCGGACAAGCGGGAAGCAACCCGCCTCGAAGCGCAGAGATCGAAGCACCAATCGTTGATGGCGTCCATCGGCGGAACAACACCACAGTGAGGAGTTGACCAATGTCTGTCGGCTCCGTGTTCGTAGATATCATCCCCCGTGTCATGGGGATGAGTGCTGCCATGACCCGTGATGTGGTGGCCCCCGCTGAGCAGGGTGGTACGGAGGCTGGGCGGACGTTCTCTACGGCGTTCACCCGTTCCGTCACCTCGGGGACTTCGGCGACCACCGCTGCGGTTCAGTCGCAGGTTCGGGCGGCGCAGGCCGCGGTGGAGCAGTCGTCGGTGGCTATCTCCGCGGCACGGGACAAGGAGTTGGCCGCCGCGGACCGGGTGCGAATCGCGGAGACGAAACTAGCGGAGGCCCGCGCCAAGTACGCCGCCGACTCCTCGGCGGTGGTGGCGGCTGAGGCCCGCCTGGAAGCGGCGAAACGCGGCGAAGTCACCGCCTCTGAGCGTTTGGTGTTAGCAGAGTCCAACGAGGGCCGCGCCAAGACGGAGTTGATCGCCCGCAACGACGCCCTGGCGACGTCGAACGCCCGTGCCGGGGAGTCTTCCGCGGCGGGTAGCTCCAAAGCGTTGGGCCTCGTCGGCAGCCTCGGTAAGTTGGCGATCGGCACGACCGCGGTGTCGGCGATCCTCGGCGGCGACGCCCTGCACCAGGCCGGCAACTACCAGCAAAGCCTCACCAAGTTGGCGACGACCGCGGGTGAGTCCACCGGCAACTTGAAGCTCGTCGGCGACGGCATGCTGAACATGGCCGGGCAGGTCGGTGTGTCCGCCCAGGACCTCGCCAAGGGCATGTACGTGGTGGAGTCCTCGGGCCAGCACGGTGCGCAAGCCCTGGACACCCTGAAGGCGTCCGCCGAGGGTGCGAAGCAGGAGAACGCCGACCTGGGGCACGTCACCGACGCGGTGTCCACGATCATGCACGACTACGGGCCGAAGGTGGGTGACGCGGCCACCGTCACCTCGAAGCTGATCACCGCGGTCAGCTTCGGTAAGACGAACTTCGACGAGTTCACCGGGGCTCTGCACAGCGTGACCCCGCTGGCAGCGGCGGCGGGCATCAGCCTGGCCGACGTCACCGGCTCGCTGTCGGCGATGACCGCCTCGGGTGAACCCGCCCAGCAAAGTGCGCAGAACCTCGGGCACGCCATCCAGTCCCTGTCGGCGCCCACTCAGCCGATGATCAAGGAGATGGCGGCGCTCGGGCTGAATGCCATCGACCTGTCCCACAACCTCGGCAAGACCGGGGTCGCCGGGACGCTGCAAGAGGTCGCGCACGCGATCATGGTGAAGATGGGGCCTGCGGGCACCGTGCTGCTGTCCAACTTCAACGAGTCCAAGCTGGCGGTGACCGCCGCGAGCAACGCCTTCGGCGCACTACCCCCGGCCGCTCAGAAGGTCGCGGAGGCCATCGACAAGGGCACCATGTCCTTCGCGGAGTTTCGCAAGACCGGCGGTGGGCTCGATGTCGAGCAGAAGACTCAGCTCGGGCAGTGGAACACCCTGCACGACAAAGCGATCGGGTTCAGCGCGGCGCTGCGGACAGGGGCTAACCAGAACCAGAACTTCACCGAGGCTATGAAGCGCGCCACTGGCACCGCGGACGGCATGAACGTGGCCCTGCAGCTCACCGGTGAGCACACCGACACGGTCAACGCCTCGATCAAGGCCATCTCCGAGTCGACGAAGCAGGCGGACGGCAACATCAAGGGCTGGTCTGAGGTCCAGGGGAACTTCAACCAGCAACTGGCCGAAGTCGTCGACGGGCTGAAGTCGTGGGTCATTGAGCTGGGCCAGAAACTGCTGCCGAAAGCCACCGAGTTCCTGGGCTGGTTGCAGAGCGCCGCCCATTGGATGGGTGACCACGCCAACCTCATGAAGACGATCGGTGAAGTAATCCTCGGTGCTGCAGCGGCTCTGATGATCTACAAGACGGCTATGGGTGCCGCTGAGATCGCCACCACAGCGTGGAAGTTCGCGCTCAGGGCCGCCGCTGTTGCTCAGGGCGAGTTGAACATCTCCGAACTGGCCAACCCGATCGGATTGATCGTCGTGGCCATCGCCGGACTGGTCGCGGGTTTGATCTACGCCTACACCCACTTCGACACCTTCCGGGGGATCGTTGACAGCACTTGGAAGGTCGTGGAGACCGCCGCAGGCTGGATCTGGGAGCACGGGCTCAAACCCGCCTTCGAGGCCCTGAAGGTCGGGCTCGGCTTCGTCATCGATCACTGGAAGATCTTCACCGGTGTGCTCGCGGTCATCACCGGGCCGGTTGGTATCGCTGTGGCCGCGATTGTGCTGGTCGCGACCCACTTCACGCAGTTGAAGAACATCGCCATGGATGTTGCCAACTGGTTCGCTGGCCCCTTCGTCAACTTCTTCGTCACGGGATTCAACGACGTGAAGAACATCGTTACCACCGTCGTCGGAACCATTGTCGATTTCCTCGCCGACCGGTGGAACTCGATGGTCGGCACCGTAACCAACGCCTGGAACACCGTGTACCGGGTGATCATGGGTTTCCTGCAACCCATCGTGGATGCGATTCGATCCCACTGGGACGAAATCAAGCAGATCACCCAGTTTGTTTGGGACATGATCGTGAGTAATTTCACCTTGGTTTGGCAGGTAATCAAAGGCATCTTCGAAACTGCCCTAGCTGTTGTTGCTGGCGTTGTCAGCATAGCGTGGGGGGTAATAAAAGGTATATTTGAAGCTGCCCTAGCTGCTGTTGTTGTCGTTGTCAGCATGGCGTGGGAAAACCTTCAGGTCGTCACTAAACTCGTGTGGTCTGAAATTTCGGCGTTCTTCTCGATCATATGGGGTGTCATCAAGGCTGTATTCGATGTGGCGCTGCCTCTCATCACGGGCATCCTGGATATCGCGTGGAACGGGATCAAAACCGCAATCCAGGTGGTGTGGGATGTCATTCTCGGCATTCTCAAGATCGCGTGGGATCTCATCGTCGGCGCCTTGAAGATCTTCCGTGACATCTTCATCGGTATAGTCAGCGTGTTCCTCGATGTGGTGACCGGTCACTGGTCGCAAGCCTGGGATGACATCAAGAAGTTCGTCGTCAATATCTGGCACGACATGACCGGTGAGATCGGCAGTGTTGCCCACGATTTCGCTGGCATGCTGTCTGGTGTTTTCAGTGATCTGGCCACTGGGCTCGAGCACATCTGGACCGCGATCTGGGACACCGCGAAGTCGGTGTTCCTCGGCGGCATCAATGGTGTCCTCGATCTGGTGAACGGGTTCCTCGGTGCGATCAACACGGTCGCTGGGGCTGTCGGGCTGAACATCAACCTGCATGTTCCGAAGATCGGCGAGTCAGCCCCCGCCCCGCCGCCGCCCCTCGCGAGCAGCGGACTCCGCACCGGATCATCCACTGCCGGTCTCGCCACCGGTGGACCCGTGCACGGGCCGGGCACAGGCACCTCCGACGAAGTGCCGCTGTGGGGGTCCAACGGGGAGCACATGTGGACGGCGCGGGAAGTTGCCGCCGCCGGTGGGCATGGTGCGATGGAAGCGATGCGCCGCAACACTTTGCAGGGCATTCCGATGCGCTACTTCGCCGCGGGTGGCTCCGTGGAGCTACCACGACTCGCTGGCGGCGGAGCGGTCACCTGGCCCGCGATGCTGTCCGTCATCAAAGGCCAGTTCCCGGACGCCCTCGACAACTCCGACTTCCGGCCCGGTGACCCCGGCTACCACGGTCGGGGCCAAGCGTTGGATGTGGGGTTCGCCGGGGACGACAACGCGAAGCTGATCGACGCGTCGCAGTGGATCGCCTCCAAGTACGGCGGGGAAACCGCTGAGCTGATCCACAAGACCGGCAGGAACATCAAGAACGGCGCCGATGTCGGCGACGGCTACGGCCTGTACGGGGCCTCCACCATGGATGCCCACCTCAACCACACGCACTGGGCGATGGACCACGACCCCGGCGGCGGCGGGAAGGGTCTCCTCGACACCATTGGAGGGGCGTTCAGCTCCGCTGTGTCCGCTATCCGCCACCTCGCGGCGGGGGCATTGGATACGGCGTGGCCGAAGATGCCTGTCTCACAGAACATGTTGGGTCTGCTGCCCGCGTCGGCGAACAAACTGCGTGACGGGGTTATCAGCTTCGTCAACGGTCAGGACCAGGCCCGCGGTGGTGGGTCCCCGGCGGGACCAGGCGGCGCCGCTCCGGCTGGACAGATCAACGACTGGATCGGCCAGGCGCTGGGTATTCTCGGCTACCCATTGAGCTACGCGGGTGGGCTCTACCAGCAGGCCATGACCGAGAGCAGCGGCAACCCGAGGGCTATCCAGGGCAACATCGGGGATGTCAACAACGCTTCCGGTGACCTCGCCAAGGGCATCATGCAGGTCATCTCCACGACTTTCGAGTTCTGGAAGTTGCCCGGTCACGACGACATTTTCAACCCGGTGGACAACTTCATCGCCGGGTCGCGGTACGCCAACAACCGCTACGGCGCCGGGTGGTTCGATCCGGGTCCCCAGCACTCCCACGGTTACGACGACGGCGGCTGGATGATGCCCAACACCGCCGGGTTCAACTACTCGGCCAAACCTGAGCCGGTGTTCTCGTCCTCGCAGTGGGAGGTGTTGCGCGCCAACCTGAACACCGGCGGTGGTGGCGGCAAGGACGTGACGATCAACGTGCACTCGCAGCCGGGACAGTCGGGGGAGCAGATCGCCCTGGAGGTCAAACGCCAACTGCTCTTCGAGATGAGGTGACGGTGTGAGTGTGGTCGTCACCCTCGCCGGGACGCAGTTCCTGCTGACGGACACTCCCGATTCCAGCGGGGTCGGGAGGATCGTCACCAAGCTCGACGGCTGGTATGACACCCCGAAGATGCGCGTCGCTTACACGCCGTTGCCGTTCGCGGCTGGCAGCCTGTATACCCCCGCTTACACCGACCACCGGGTGGTCACGCTCGATGGGGTGCTCACCACCACCGACCCGGCCGTGTTGATTCGGGCGCGCCGCAGCTTGGGTGGGTTGTGCAACGACCCCAGCCAGTTGTACACGCTGCAGGTCGATGACGAGGTGGGTTCGCTGTTCACCCTGGTGCAAAGGTCCACAGAAATTCTGTCCAAGTCGCCGGACGGGATGATCGCTAACTTCTCGGTGTCGCTGACGGCCCCTGACCCGCGCCTGCTGGATGTGGTGTTGCAGTCGGCGACGACGCAGATGGCGCAGCCGGGTGCGGGTGGGGTGCCGTGGAACGGGCCCGCAGGTACTACTGGCGTCCAGTGGAACGGCCCGGCAGGGTCCACGGGTATCTCCTACGGCCAACCCGGCCCGACTGGCATCGTCACTGTCGACAACACGGCGGGCAATGCCCCAGCTGATGTGCTGTTGACCATTCAGGGTCCGGCGACGAACCCGACGATCATCACCAGCGCCGGGACCATCGTGTTCGGCGGTGTGTTGTCGGCCAACGACGTCCTGGTCATCAACACCGGCACCGGGTCGGTGCTGCTCAACGGCGCGAACCGCCGCAACCTGCTCACCAGGGCAGGGTTCTTCCAAAACCCGGCCGGGCAAACGTTGGGCATCTCCTTCTCCGCTGACTTGCAGAACTCCACCGCGACCCTCACCGCCCAGTGGCGGAACAGCTACCTCTAGGAGACCTCGATGGCTGTAGCCCTCTCTAACGCCTTGCCCCTAACTGCGAGCGACGGTCAGACTGGCCGGAACAATGGCAGGGACATCCGCAAAGGTTTGCTGAGCAGCCTGTTGTTGCCGGATACGAAGGCGAACCCGCTGGCGGTGCGCAATGGGGTGCTGAGCCACGACTACGACTCGGCCGGAGTCAAGTCGTTGCGGGTGGATCAGACGGGCACGGCCAGCAATCAGGTCATCATCCAACCGGGTGCTTTCGTCAGCGAGCGGGCCGGGCAGGGCCCCTACATCGGGTGGGGGGAAACCTCTGCCGGGGTGTTGTTCACCCCACCGGGCTCGGATGCCACCAACCCGCGCTGGGACGTGGTATATGCGCAGGTGTTGGACAAGGCCAGCATCAGCCTGGACCCGTCCACCGACGCCATCGCCGACGTGGTGACGGGGGTTCCGTCAGCGACCCCCCAGGTTCCGGCGGTCACCGTCGATGGTGCTGTGATCCTGGCGCAGGTGTACCGCCCAGCAGGGTCGACGACGATCACTGCCGCGAACATCACCGACAAGCGCCGCTCGAGCGGTCTGGTGGGGACGGTGCGACGGCTGTTGCCCGGCGACTTCCTGTCCGACCCGGGGAAGGTCGACGGCGAGCTGCGGTACCGGCAGGCCGTCGCGGGCCTGCCGTCTTTGGTGGACTACTGGGACGCTGCGCAGGGACTGTGGCGGGGCACGCAGAGCTTCATCCTGACCGGTGCCTGGCCCACCGACGCCGCGACGTACGGGGCCGCTGTAACCGGAAGTCTCGCCGATTATCCCAACGTCTTCGGGGCCTTTTCTCCCATCGTGGTGAACATCCCCGACCCCGGCTGGCCGTACAGGGTATCGGCGTCCACCGCCTTCTACGTGTACTCGGTGAACGCGGCCGGGGTCGGGCTCAACTCGTACGTGAGCATCAACAATGCTCTGTTCGCGGGCAGCATCAGTTTCGCGAACTTTGGGCCGCAGAACATTGCGATCGTACCGGTGGGTAACGCCATCTACACGGGGCCGACCACCGCCCGCCTGCACTGGGATGTGACCGGCCCCTCCGGGGGGATCGTGCACGCCGCCGCCGACACCCGCAACAACCTGATGATCCGGGTTGACCCGGCCTGATGGTCGCCTACCGGTTGGCGGTGGCGAACACTGTCACCGGGCGGGTTGTGGGGGACTTGCCGTTCACCGCGGTCCCCACGTGGTCGCGGGCGTTGAACGGGTCCGGCACCCTGTCGGGTGTTGCGGTGCCGCTGAACCCGATCCAACTCGATTCGGACATGGCTCAGCGTTTGCGGGAGCCGTGGCGGTGGACGGTGTTGTGGTGTTACGGCCAAACCATCCTGCAAGCCGGGATCTTGTCCTCCATCGCCGTGGATGACACGCAGAAACCCACCGTCGCCGCATTGAGCACCACCACCGTGTGGGAGTTCTTCACCCGCAAACGGCTGGTGGTCACCCCCGGTCAGAACATTGGGACGGCCGCCGCGAACGTGGTTTTTTCGCCTACCTCGCCGGACACCGCGAACCGGGGCTTGTCGTTGCATTCCATTGCCCGCCGCCTGGTGGAACTGGCCACCGTCAACGGTGACCCCACCTACCAGCTACCACTCATCTTGCCCGACACCATCGGTGGGACCAATGTGCGCACCTACCTGGGGTCGGATTTGGCCACGACCGGCACCCGCTTGTCGGAGCTGACCCAAGTCGATGCGGGCCCGGAGGTGGAGTTCTCCCCGGAGTTCGTTGATTCCACGCAGGGGTACATGCGGTGGCGGATGCGGATCGGCAACAACCGGTTGGGGCAGTTGGGGTTCCCCCATGCCTGGGACTACCAGCGCGCTCTGCTGAGCTTGTCGACGGGCATCGATGGGACGGACATGACGTTCAATGTCACATCCAAAGGGCAGGACACACGCACGGTCTCCTCGGCCACACCCCCCGTGGCTTCCGGTGTTCTGCTCTCCGCGTCCACGTCGGACACCACGTACACCGGTCAGGGGTGGCCAGCGCTGCAGACCGCGGACACCGGGCACACCTCCACCATCGACACTCCCACCGTCGCCGGGTACGCCAATGCCGCTGTCACCACCCACAAGGTGCCGATCAAAACGGCGACCGCCCGCATCAGCATCAACGGGTTGGACAATCAGGGCAGGCAGACCGGTGCACCCTCTATCGACCTGGTGTCTGTGGGTGACACCGCGTTCGTCGGCCTCGTGGGGCATCCGTTCCTGGCTGACGGGCAGTACGGCCTGCGGATATTGACCCTGGAGTCGGGGCCTGATGCGTTCACCGTGAAGATGGTTGTGCAGGTGCTGATGTGAGTTCGCCTGACCAGTACCCGCAGCTCCCCGACGGGGTGGCCCCGAGGGTGGCTGGTATCGCCTCGGAGTTCGCGGCGATCCGGCACGACGCGGAGGAGGCGGGGCGGCGTTCGCCGCCGGTCATTAGCTTCCCGCCGCCCCCGGTGCCGGACACCAACTTCATCCGCCCTGAGGGCGCGATGACCCTTGTCCCGGCGTCCGCGTTCACCGCGGCGTGGACGAACTTCGGTGGCGCGTTTCCCCCGGCCGCTTACTCGATCATGGGCACCCGCGTGTTCCTCCGCGGGACTGTGGTTACCTCCGTTGCCTTGACCGGCGCGTACAAGATATTCAACCTGCCTGCTGGTTTCCGGCCCTTCTACGAAGAGCCGTTTATCAGCACCCTCGGTGGTGGTGGTGCGATCCGCATCGACGTCTACCCGAACGGGGACGTGGCCATCGCCCCGGGCACAAGCATCAACGCGAACGGTTACGTCAGCGTGTCCGGTTTCAACTTCTCGACACTTGCCTAGGAGGCCGGTCATGGTCATCACCCTCAACGTCCCCGACGCGCTAGCCACCCGCGTCATCAACGCCCTGTGCGTTGGGCAGCCCACGGTGAACGCCACCAACGCGAAAACCACCCTGCTGAACCTGATCACCGAGATGGTGCAGTCCGTGGAAACCCGGCAGGCGGCCACATCACCACCGCCGGTGGCGCCGATCACCGGCCTGTCCTAACCCCCCGATCCGTCACTGTGACGTTTGGAGACCCCTCATGGCACCCTCGCTACCGAATACCCAACAGATCATCGACTGCCTGTCGCCGCTGAGCGTGCAGGCAGTACACGACCGTGGTTACGCCGGGCGCGCCTGGTACCTGCAGCGCCCGGCACCCACCGGACAATATGCCACCCGAGCTGATGTCGATGAATCGGCGCGACTCGGGCAGGCCATGATGATCAACGCCGAGCTGGGCACCGGGGACTGGATGTTGCAGCCCTGGATTCCTGGTGTCAACGCGGGGTGGGATACCGGGGTGGCCGCCGGGCTGTGGATTCGCGACCGGCACGGCGAGTTGGGCAATCCTTGCCCGGTGATCCCGCTGTCCGCCGACTCCCACTTCTCTCAGGGACAGCTCGACGTGGTTGAGGCTTGCGCTCAGGGAGTGGAGAGTGTGATCGGCAACGTGGGCCGGGGTATCTATGGTTTCGCGGAGACGATGGATCGCTTCCGGGCCAATAACCGCGCCGATGTCTACTGGCAGTGTGGGGCGCAGAGCGACCTGCGGCCGTGGGTGCAGTTGTACCAGCGCAACAACGACGGCGACGTGATCAACGGAACCGCGGTGGACTGCAACGACATCTTCGGGGTCGGCTACGGCCAGATCGGAAGCGGGGCGCCCCCGACACCACCGATGGTCGGTGGCGCCATCGGCGACCTCTACAACACCCTCGGCGGGCCTGGCGGGTTCCTGGGCAACCCCACAACCCCTGAAACCGGGTGCCCGGATGGGGTTGGCCGCTTCAACCACTTCGACCACGGCTCCATCTACTACACCCCCACCACAGGGGCCCATGAGGTCCACGGCTCGATCCACGACGCCTGGGCCGCCCAAGGCTGGGAAACCGGGCACTGGGGCTACCCCATCAGCAACGAGATCGCTTGCCCGGAGGGCGCCCACCAGTACTTCCAGAACAAGGCCATCTTCTGGCGGGCCTTCAACTACAACATCACGGAGCTGAACTGACATGAGCGCAACAACCAAGGCAACATGGTCCAACCCGGCCGAAGCCCTCAAAGCCATCATGTCCGGTGTGATCACATTCGTCGGGGCGGTGGTGCTGTCCCTGTCCACGAACGGCAACTCGGCGCCGACCCTGGTGCAGTGGTTGGCCGCCGCCGTCTTCGGTCTCGGCGCACTGGTCACCACGTACTACGTGCCGAACGCGGACGCCAAGCAGAAAGCGGCCGTGCAGGCCGTCGAGAAGGTCGCGGTCGATGTCGTGGAGCACAACCCGGCGCAGGCCGCCGCGGATGCGACCATTGCGGTGGACCAGTACTGGAAGCAGATGTTCGTCAAGGGCAATGCCACCCCGCCCGAGCCGGTGGTGGCATCAAAGGAACCGCTGTCCACCGTCGCGAGCACTGTGCCCGTCACCGTGGCCCCGCCCGCACCCGTCAAGCCCGCCTACACAGGCCCGATCCCGCCTGTCTCCGAGCCTGTGGGAGCGACCGCAGTCAGCGTTACGCCGTGAGGCGTCTCCGCCTCTTCTCCGGCTTGTTGGGGCACCGGGGCGAGGCCCTGCTGATCTTCGGCTTCTTGTTCATCCTCATCGGCCTGTCCGGTGAGCTGGACCCGTTGGTCGGTGTGCCCACCACCCCGCACGTCGGGCTGTTCTACTACACCGTGCCCGTTGGATGGCGCTTCGCCGTGTGGGCACTGACCGGCCTGCTCGCCATTTCCGCAGCGTGGCGCCGCACACCGCCGCACACCGACTCCTGGGGATGGGTGGCGCTGATGATCATGCCCCTGTTCAACGCCTTCTCCTACAGCTGGTCGTTCGTGCTGTACCTGATCGGGCAGCACGGCTACGCCACGGGCTGGGTGGGGATTATCTTCTGGGGGTTCCTGTTCTCCCGCCTCTTGATGAACCTGGCCTCCTGGCCGGAGTCCGCCCACGGGCCACCCCTGGAGGTTCTCGCATGAGCCAAACCGTGCTGACCGTGCTGGGGTTCATCGTCGGCGCCCCGTTCGCCACCTGGGTGGGAATGTTCGTCAAGCACCGGGCGGACCGAGCGGCACGGGCAACTGCGGCCGCCTCCAAGGCCATCACCGACGCCGCCACGGCAGCGGCTGGGCGCCGCGGTGAGGTGGAGGGTTACGACATGCTCGCGAGCCGTCTCGACACCCTGAACCAGCGGGTGACCAAGGAGGGCGATGAGCTGCGCCGGGAGATGGTACAGGTGAAACGCCGCCTGGAGAAGGCTCAACGCGCCTTGGCGGGGGCCGGTGAGTACATCGGCCGCTTGTTGGCCTACATCAAAGCGGAGCTGCCACAGCACTCCGACCTTCCCGTGATGCCGTCGGAGGTTGCCGACCTCATCGAGGAACACCGACCGGGGCGGCCCGCTGATGCCCGCTGAGGTCCGCCAACAGATGCACGAGCACTGACCCACCCTCACCGAAGGAGCAAGCAATGAACGTCACCACCTGTATCGGCTGCGGCCAGACCGACGATCACCCAAAGCACGTCGTGGTGATCAACCCCCTCCACGACTCTGTGGCCTTCCATATGGACTGTCACGCACTGTCCTCCGTCGCCTGCGAGGTGTGCGCGGCGCAGATCGCCGACGCCGCCGACGCCAAGGGCGACGCCCTCCGCACCCACCTGATCGGAGCCTGACCAATGAGCAACAACTGGGTCACTGCAGACGCCACCAACTGCCTCGCGTTCGACTTCGGGGCGACCTCTGTGGCCGCCACATTGCCCATCACATTGGGGTTGGACACGGTTACCGGCAGCAACACCACCGCGGGCACCGAGGTCACGGGCGGTTCCTACGCGCGGCAGACCTTCACCCCGAACACGGCCACCGCTGAGCAGATCAGCAACTCGGCCATCATCAACTTCACGGGGATGCCCGCGGTGGCGGCGCCGGGGGTGCAGGGCATCACCATCCGCGACAGCGCCACCACCCCGGTAGCGAAGTGGAGAGGACCGTTGGCTGCGGCCAAGGTCACCAACGCCGGGGACACCTTGTCGTTCGCGGTGGGTGCCGTCGTCGCCTCCGTGGTCTGACCAAATAACGGGGGGGTCGCGGGGGTTCGCATTTGGGTGTTGAGAGGGGTGTCGTATGGCGACTGCGTTCGGCTCGGTCAGTAGCTACGCCAGCACCACTCCTGCCACCACCGCTTCAATTCCCAAGCCGGCATCGGTGGCGGCGGGTGATCTGCTGCTCATGGCGGCGATCAACTCCGTCCCCGCTTCCTTCACCACCCCGACAGGGTGGACTCTGCTCGACGCAGACCCCAACGTCGGTGCCGCCAACTTCTGCTCGGTGGCCTACTTCTACAAAGTTGCCACGGGCAGCGAGCCCGCCACCTACACCCTGACGATGGGTGCATCGGCCAACCCCACCGTCACCATCACCCGCTACACCGGGTGCAGCACCACCCCAGTCATCTCCCACGCCTTGGCCGTTGGAGGGTCGGGCGCCACCTCCCCGGCGGCGCCCACCCTCACCGGAGTAGCAGCCGGAGTAATGGTCGTCAACGCCTACAACTGGGCGAACAACATTGGCACTGATGCCGTGACACTGACGGCAATGCCTGCTTCGCCCTGGACCACCCGCGTGAACACTGGTACCCCGGTGGGTGGTGGTGGGTACAACACTGACATCGGGGTCACCGACCAGGTGAACCCGTCTACCTATCCCACCGCAACCGCTGCGAACACGTCAGGCATTTGGGGTGTCGAGTCGGTTGCACTGGCACCCGCCGCGACCGCGACGACCATCGCAGCATCGGCAGCTATGTCCGCCACCGGTGGGCTGTCTGGCACCGGGTCCGCTGCCGCAGCCCTGTCGGCCGCAGGGGCACTGTCCGGCACAGGTAGCGGCACTGCCACCGCAACAGACTCACTTACCGCCACGGGCGCTCTGACGGCCTCCCCCGCCAACGCCGGGCGGGGCACCTCAGCGCTGTCCGCGGCTGGGCAACTCACCGCCTCGGCCACCGTCACAACTACCGCGGCAGGCTCGCTCGCCGCCGCAGGCGCTTTGGCAGGTTCTACTGGCACCACCGGGCAGGGCACGGCGACGCTATCCGCGGCCGGTCAGCTCGCCGCGACACCCTCGGCCACCAGCACCACCACAGGCACCCTCACTGCTGCCGGGTCGCTGACCTCCTCGACGCCATCCGCGGCGCAACCCGCCACAAGCACCCTGACGGCGGCGGGTGCACTGACCCCGAGTGCTGCGCTGACGACGACGGTCAGCTCGACGGTCTCAGCTACCGGCGCTCTATCAGCATCGGGCACGGACACCACTACAGCCCTGTCTGGCACACTCACCGCGACGGGCAGCCTCACCGGATCACCCTCGGCGCAGACGACCCTGTCTGGCACACTCACCGCCAGCGGCGCGTTGGCCAGCACCGCCGACGCGCAGTCTGTGGGCACCGCGGCACTGTCGGCCGCCGGTGGGCTGTCCGCCGCGCCCACGGACGCATCTAGGGCGAGTGCAACGCTATCGGCTGCAGGCGGCATAGCGTCCTCGGCTGGTGCGACCGAGCCGGGCACAACTTCCCTGTCCGCTACGGGCGCACTGTCGACCTCGGCTACCGACAAGGCAACAGGCACGGCGACGATGGCCGCGGCCGGTCAGTTGGTGGCATCACCCTCGGCAACCGCCACGCCCATGGCCACGCTTGCCGCCAGCGGCTCCTTGGGCGCATCGGGCGCAGCGACCCAACCGGCCACTGCCGCCTTGATAGCTACAGGCGGCTTGATCAGCAGCACGGCTCTGACGGCGCCAGCAACCGTGACCGTCTCGGCCACCGGCACACTCACGGGCACCGGTGTGCGCACCACCGCGGCCGCCGCAACTTTCATCGGTGCTGGCAGCCTGACCGGCACGCTCTCGGTGCTCTCGCCGTACACCGCCGCGCTGGGTGCCAGCGGTGCCCTCACCGGTGCTGGCACCGCCCAGGCAGCTGCAACGAGCACACTGTCAGCGGCCGGTACCGTGGCCGCCGACTCGGCCGCGAACCTCCCCGCGGCAGCTTCCCTTACCGGTGCAGGCGGCCTCAGCACTACCGTTTCGGCGGCTGCACCGTCCACCGCCGCGCTCGCCGCCGCGGCGACCCTGGCGGGGACCGCGGTGGGAGCAACCAGCGCTGCGGGTGCGCTCACCGCTGCGGGTGTACTCACCACCTCCAGTGTGAGCGGCACCATCCCCTCTGCGGCTTTGCTCACGGCGGCCGCCGCACTCGCGGCGAGCACAGGCACAAGCTCGGTCGTCACTGCTGCCCTGAACGCTGCCGCCTCAATGTCCGCCGCGGGCGCTGAGACCGAAACGCCCACCGGTTCTCTGTCAGCTGCCGGGGCGCTGAGCGTGGCCACGCAGGACACGAGCACCGCAGGCGCGAACCTGACGGCCAGCGGAACGCTCACCGTGATGGCTGTCATCACAACCGGCGGTACCGGCGGCCTGTCCGCCGCCGGGTCGCTGAGTACGGTCGGCGCCGACACCGTTCCCGCAATAGGTGCCCTGTCCGCTCAAGGTTCGTTGTCGAGCGTCGGCCAACTCACCGAGCCGTCGCTGGCCACACTCAACGCCGGCGCCCAGCTCGGTGCCGCCGCGCTACTCGCCGCAGCCAGCACCAGCGCACTGACCGCCCTCGGAACCCTCACCGCCACCACCGTCCCGGCGCTGCCCGCGTTCACCCTGCGCGTGCAGATGCTCGACAGCAGGTGGTCATTCCGGGCCCTACCCACCGCCTGGAGCGTGCAAGGCCAGGCCTCGCGTTGGACGATCAAGGAGCCGCAATGAACCTGACCAGACTCGACTCCGATCACGTACGCGCTTTGGTCGCCGCGGCCGACGACGCCGGGGCGGTGGTGGATGTGTCCAGCGCCCCAGTTCGCTTCGCCTTCGTCACGCGGGGCAGCATCCCTGTGGCCGCGAACTGGCATGCCGGCGAGTGGTCACCGCAGAACCCGAGAATCGCCCGCATCTACGTCGGCCCCAAGGGTGTGTCGTTGCCGGTGGGTGTTTACGCCGTGTGGGTGGACATCGCCAGCAGCACCTCGGGCGACCCGGTTCGGCCCTACGACTTCCTGACCATCACCTGACATTCTGCGGCTCGGTCAGCCGCGCACCCTTCTTCTGACACACAACTGGAGATGCACCATGCGCAAACCAGCGGTGGCCACCCTTGCGGTGGCCTTGGTAGTCGGCGCCGTTTCGCTCTCAACCGTCGCCGCATCGTCCGGCGCTACTGGCCCGTCTGGGCCGCCTGGTAACTGGACTCAGGTGTTCGCCGACGAGTTCAACGGCACCGAACTCGACACTTCCCTGTGGACTCCGAACGAGGGCGGGCAGATCAACGATGTGACCACCCACGCCGCCAACGTGGCCGTGGGTGGCGGGCACCTCACGCTGACCCTCGCGGGCCCGGGTAGCGGGGCCACCATCAACAGCGGCGTACCCGGTGGGCATCAGGTGGCGGTCGGTGAGTACGCCGAGGCCCGCGTGCTGTTCCCTGGTAATGGCACCAGCATCGACAACTGGCCCGCCTGGTGGCTCAGTGGCCCCGACTGGCCCGCGGCCGGGGAGAACGACATCGCGGAGGGTCTGGGACCGTTGACCGTCAACTACCACTCCCCGTCCGACCCGCACGACTTGGGCGACGTGCCTGGTGTGTGGTCGAACGCCTACCACACGTACGGTGTGCTGCGCGCAGCCGACCACGCCGACGTGTACTGGGACGGGCAACTGGTCAAGAGCTACCCCACTGACGACAACGGCCAGCCTGAGCAGATGATCTTCAACGTCGGTGGCAGTGGTACCTACGGGTCGCAGGTGTTGGTGGATTGGGTGCGTGTCTGGCAGTAACCCTCCTGACCTACCCCCTTGCCCCTCGTCTGCCCCTCACCGGCAGGCGAGGGGCTTTCGTCGTCTGTGGCTAGACCGTGGGCGCCGGTTGGTGCGCCGCGCCCCAGAGTTTGCCCACCGCTTCGTTCCACCACTTACGACCCTGGTTCCAGTGCGTTCCGTAGCTGGCGAGGTCGGACGGCTTGCGATTGTCCACGTAGGCGCGTGCACTGGACATGGCGTCGGAGAACTCGCGGATGGCTGCAGACGCCTCTGTGTTGGCGTCCCCGAGACCCTTAGGTACCGCTAGACCGAACGAAGCGAAGGAAAGCTCCGAGCCGTCGAATCCGTCCTTTGCCTGGGAGAGTATCTGCTGGAAACTCGCCGCAGTGCTGGCGTCGCCGCCATCCTGACTCAGCACCTGCACTCCTGCCTGCACCTCTTGGTACGAGACCACGACAACATGCGCGTCGTGCGCCTGCTTGGTGACGTACTGGGTTTCGGCCGATGGCTTCGGTGGCGATTGAGTCGTCGGGGCGGCCGTTGTCGGTGCTGGAGCTGCGGCCTGCTGCGTCGTCGGGGCGGCTGCTGTTGACGTTGCCGCCGCAGTGGTGGACTTGCCACCCCCGCTACCGTTCGCGATGGCGATGCCGATGAGCACGAGGAGACCACCGATAATCCACGGCCACTTCTTCCGCTTCTTCTTTGGCGGCTGTCCTGGCTGATCGGTCATGGTCTCCCCTTCGCTGTGTTTGAGCATCATGCACCCGACACGCTTTGATCGGGTAACGATCAGGCAACCATGCTGAGGTCACGTTGATTCGTCCGTCTCTCTTCAAGCTGCGCGCCCGAGCCCTTTGCTCAGACGGTCCACGTTTTTTCGCGCTCCCGCGGGGGAGTGCTTCACGTACAGCGCCGTGGTCACCGGGCTCGCGTGGCCCATCAGCTCCTGCGTGACCCGGATGTCCCGGCTCAGCGCGAACAGTCGAGTCCCGAAACGGTGCCGCAAGGTGTGCAGGGTGTGCGGTTGCCCGATCCCGTGCAGGTGCGCGGCCGTAAGTTGGCTGATGCCGTCCGGGGTGAACGGGCGACCATCGGGTCGGCGGAACATGGCACCGGGTTGGCCCATGTAGCCACTGAGCGCCGACCGGATCGCTGTTGGGAGCGGCACGAACCGTTCCCGGTCACCTTTCCCGTGCACGAGCAGGGTCCACATGCCGGCTTCCTCGGTGACGTCGTAGGTCTGCATACGGGAAATCTCCCCGGCCCTCAGCCCGCAGTACGCGGCGAGGACGAACCACGTCCGCAACGGCTCCTGAGCGCACGACAGAGCCACCTTCAGATCCTGCTCGGGGATCGGGCGCGGATGACGGCGGGGGATGCGTGGGCGGGGCAGCAGGGTGGCGGGGGAGTGCCCGAGGTGTTCCTGCTCCACCGCCCAGCGGTAGAACGACGTGATGTGGCTGGTGTAGGTGGAGATGGCGGACGGGCTGATGCGCAGGCTCGCCTGCCAGCGCTCCAAGTCGGCGGGGGTGGCTTCCAGGAGCGGTTTGTCGAGGAACGCGGCGAGGCGACGGAGGGCGCCTTCGCGGTCGCGGCGGGTGCGGGGGGACAGGTTCTGGCGCCGTAGGTGATCGAGGTGACGGCGCTCACACTCAGTGGTCATACTTGGCACAGTGTCACCGTTCGGAAAGATCGCAGGTCACGTTTGCGCATCACTCACGCGGCGCGGCGACAAGGCACCGACTCGGGGCCTGTGACCTGGGGGAACGGGACTACCACCCCAGAAGTATCCTGCAATGAGTAATCGTTAACCAGGAGGAACCCTGTGGCCAGCCAGTTCGGCAACCCCGAATTCGACCTGTACGCCCTCGCCGAGGAGCACGACGGACTGCGCGAGGCGGTGCGTGCCCTAGCGGAGAAGG
>JAABUU010002851.1_pt1 | contig 23600 bp, 27 predicted proteins | sample 5559301 | NCBI WGS metagenome assembly JAABUU01 (sample SAMN10711884, study PRJNA513360) | rock metagenome | isolation source: Antarctica rocks | place: Antarctica: Victoria Land, Richard Nunatak white | reverse complement strand
CACACGTCAGGCAAGTTGGCCTGAGCCTTGGCGTCAACTCCAAGCCGTCCACGCAATCCTTTTGCCTCTATGTAACTGAAGCGGAATGAGGGGATGCATGAGATGCCGAACGGCAGAACCTGACCATGCGTATGTCGATGCGCCGGTTCACGCGCCTGACCAACGCATTCAGCAAAAAGGCTGAAAATCACACTCATGCATTGGCACTCTACTTCACTTATTACAACTTCGTGCGTATGCATAAGACTCTTCGGTGCAGTCCCGCCATGGCGGCTGGTCTCACGGCGCAGCTTTGGAGCATGGAGGATCTGGTTGCGCTAATAGATGTCCAGGTCGAGCCGGCAAAGAAGCGCGGGCCGTATAAGAAAAGCACCGACTAAGACGGAGGACGCTAAAATGAACGTGCAGCATACGACAAATGTCGGTCATGGCCATTCTATCGAGCTAGGTGCAATACTGTTCAGTTAGGCCGCTTCTAAACTGTCGGACGGTCCTTTTCAAGCGGTTTGCCCACCATTGCCGGGAACCTGACGGCGCTAACTGAACCGTATTGGAGCTAGGTGAATCGACCTGGAATGCCCAAGGCGAACGCTCGATTCGCGATCGGTGGCTCACCGCTGGCGGTGGCTTCAGCCCCCGCAGTTCTAGCGAGGTGCCGATTGCGTCACTCGTGCCCATGCTGACGTTTGCAGCCCAACATGATGAATTGACGGCATCTGAGTGCGCAGAGATCATCATCGCGCTCGCCGCCTCCATTAAGCGGCAGCATCCATGATCGAAAATTCGTAACTGCCCAGGTACCCCCTCTCGGACATAGTCCCAGGGGTAATTTCGATGCCTGTGGTCGAGTTTGCTCATATCCATCGGCGTTTTCTGACCCAAACTCGCTCACAGCCCCAATTTGTTCAGGCTACCTGGGCAGTGACGAAGTTGCCCACAAGCTCCTTCTTCTTGGTGTCGACCAAGATCACCGGCTGACCCGCGGCCAGCGCCGTCTTCACGCTGTTGTTGATGTGGACGAACTGCGCGTCCCGGTCCGGATGGCTGTCGCCTTCGCGGGTCTTGCGGTTGGCTTGCAGGCTGAACTTCTGCTTGTGCAGCAACTCGCCCACCACCGTGCGGCCGATCCGATGACCCTGCGCGACCAAGGCGGCCGCCAACTGCGACAGGCTCTTGCAGGTCCAGCGCAGCGGCGACATCGGGTCGCTACGCTCACTCGGCTCGACCAACGCCAGCAGATCGTCAAGCAGCGTCGTGTCCTTCTCCACCAGCAGTTTGCGTCCGCCGCCAGGACGGCGAACCCAGTCGGGGGCCAGCGTATCCAAAGCCGACAGCTCCTTCAGGCCTCGGCCGATCGTGCTCACCGCAATGCCCGTCGCCGCCGACACCGCAGCAATGCCGCCGTATCCGGCGGCACGCGCCTCGGTCGCGGCATACAAGCGGCGCCCGCGTTCGCTCAGGTGCGGGCACAGCGAAATGAAGCGTTTGCGGATCGGGTGGAGGTCAATCATCCAAACGGAACAACAAACCTTTCAAGCAACAGGAATCCGGAAACCGGCCGACGGCATGCTACTCGATTCGAATATTCCCGGATGAACCCTTAGGCCGCATGGGACTTGCCCAGGAAGACGCGCACGACTTCGGGGTCGCGGACGGCGGCGGTCAGCTTGCCTTCGAAGATCTCGCGCCCCGCATTCATGACGATCACGCGGTCCGTCACCTTTTCGAGGAAGCCCATCAGGTGCTCCACCACCAGCAACGCCATGCCGCTGGCCGCCAGCGCGCGCAGCCAGGCCGCGACGCGCGCCAGCTCCTGCGGGTTCAGCCCGGCCGCCAGCTCATCGACCAGCAGCAGCCGCGGGGCCGTCGCCAGCGCGCGTGCCAGGTCCAGCATCTTTTGCTGCGCGCTGTTCAGGTCTCCGGCCGGGCGGTCCTGCAAGCGGTCCAATTCCAGGCTTGCCAGCAGCGCCGGCAAATCGGCCGGGATGCCGCCGGCGTGGCCATAGGTGGCGGCGACCTGCACGTTCTCCAGCACCGTCAGGCTGGGAAACGGATGCGGCGACTGGAACGTGCGGTTGATGCCGCGCCGGGCCAGCCGGTGGGACGGGGTGCCGCTGATATCGGCGCCCTCGAACTCGACCCGGCCCTCGTTCGGACGGTGCAGGCCCGAGACGACGTTGATGCAGGTGGTCTTGCCGGACCCGTTCGGCCCAACGAGGCCCAGCACCTCCCCAGGCCGCAGCGACAGGCTGACGCCATCGAGCGCGCGGAAGCCGCCGAAGCGCTTCACCAGCTTGTCGATCCGAAGCAGCGGTTCAGGGGACACGAAACCCCTGCCGGGTCAGGAGCGAGGCGAGGCCGTTGGGCAGGAAAAGCACCAGCGACACGATCAGCCCGCCGTAGATGAGCTGGAAGTATTGCGGCACCGAAATCCCGATGGCGTTGTAGATGCCGTAAAGGATCAGCACGCCCAGGACCGGACCCAGCAGGGTGCCCGCGCCGCCGAACAAGGTGAAGACGATGGCGAAGATGCTGATGCTCAGGTCGAACACGGTCTCGGGATAAAAGACGGAGATCTGCCAGGCGAACAGCCCGCCGCTCAGCCCGGCCACCAGGGCCGACAGCAACCAGGCGGTCGTGCGCATCCGCACCACGGACACGCCGGCCATCGCGGCGCTGACGGGGTCGTCGCGCAGCGCCTGCAACGCCAGGCCGAGGCGGGAGCTGCGCAGCCAGATCACCAGCCCAAGCGTGGCGGCCAACAGGGCGAGCGCCGCCGCGTAGGTGGCGCCAGGAGCGAACACGCCGGACAGCGACACGCCGTAGGGACCTTTGGTGAGGTCCTGCAGGGCCGGGTTGGAGACGATCTGGTACAGGGCCTGCGCGGCGGCGAGGTTGGCGATGGCGAAATAGGCGCCGGTCAGCCGCATCATCGGCGCCAGGATGCACCCCAGCAGCACCGATGCGGCCCCGGCCAGCGCCAAGGCAGGGAACGGGGCCGCGTGCAGGTGCATGACGGCCATGGCGAAGCCCATACGCGCCCGCGCCGAAGAAGCCGACGTAGCCAAACGGCAGGAACCCGGTGAACCCGTAGATCACGTTCAGCCCCTGCGCCAGCGTCAGGAACATGACGAAGTTGAACAGCAGGAGCTGGTTCGAATAGACGAGCGGCAGCACGGCCAGGACGGCCACCAGCGGCGCCGCGACACCCAGGCCGCCGAACACGGGCCTACGCACTGCGCACCTGCCGCCCGAGCAGGCCGCTCGGCCGCACCAGCAACACGGCGATCAGCAGCAAGTTGGGCAACAGGTTCGCCCAGGCGCTCAGGTAGGTCTGCATCAGCATCAGCGAGACGCCGTAGATCGCTCCCCCCAGGACCGTGCCGAGCGGGTTGCCGAGCGTGCCAACGACGATCACGGCGAAGGCCGCGACGTTGATCTCGGTGCCCATCGCCGGTGTCACGCTGCCGAACATGAAGGGGGCGAACACCCCTGCGACACCGCCCAGGCCCAGCCCGATGCCGAAGGCGGCCGCGCAGACCCGGTCCACGTCGATGCCCGTGGCCACCGCTTCCTCCCGGCTGACCATCACCGCCCGCGTCAAGATGCCGAGCCGTGTGCGATACAAATAGATGTAGACCAGGATCACGGCGACGGCGCTGACGGCCGCACCCACGACCCACGCGGCCGGCAAGCGCTGGCCCAGCACCGTCATCGAGCGGAAGCCGAGCGCCACCGACGGGATGGACCGCTCGGTGGCGCCGAAGCTGATCGTGGCCGCGGCCTCGATCATCTGCGACAGGCCGAAAAACAGGATCAGCGACAGCATCTCGGCGTTCTTCGCAAGCTGCAGCCGGGGCACGACGAGGTAATACAGCGGCACTCCCAGCAGCATGAATGCAAGCATCACGGCGACGGCGCTATAGACGGGGTGCAGGCGGAACAGGCCGAAGGCCCAGAACGCCGCATAGGCCCCCAGCATGACGAACCCGCCCTGCGCCAGGTTGACGATGCGCATGACGCCGAACACCAGGTTCAGCCCAAGCCCGATCAGCGTGAAGTACAAGCCGAACACCAGCCCGCCCAGCAAAGCCTGCGTCAGCACGGCAGCGCCATCCGGCCGGACGAGCGGGTGCGGCTCACTTCTGGCCGATAATTGGCGCCGCGGTCGCGACGTCCGGCGGGAACACCACGTTCAGCTTCAGCCCGTCCTTGCCGTCGGACACGAATTGCCCCAGCGGCGTGATCTCGCCGACCTGCCCGCCGGTGTCGTCCAGCGCGAAGGTGCCGTCCAGCGTGCGGAGCTTGCCGGACAGGGAGAACACGGCCCGGCGGAGGTCGAGCTGCGCCATGCTGCTGGTCGCCTCCAGCGCCTTCTCGATCACCAGGCCGCTCATGTAGCCGGCGATGGCGTTGATGCCGAACTCCACGCCGCCGCCGGGGTAGGTCTTCTCCCACAGCTTGCGATACGCCTCGGTGTCCATCCCGGTCGTCGGCTTGTAGTCGATGTAGGCCCCGGTGACGTAGGTGAAGACGTTCTCCATCCCCGACGCGCCGACGTTCTTCCGCACCTCGTCAACCTCCAGGCCGGAGTAGATGGTGAAAACGAACGGGTAGGCCTGGCCGCTGTCCTGCAGGTTGCGCAGGAAGGCGATGTCGTTGCCGACGTAGCCAAGATGGATCACCGCGTCGGGCTTCGCCGCTTCGATGTTGTTCAGGATGACTGTGTAGTTTGACGTGCTGGTGGGGACGCCCTGGTCATAGACGATGGAGAGATTGTAGCCCGCTTCCTTCAGGAAGCCGCGCAGCGCCACCGCCTGGGTCGTCGTGAAATCGTTGGTCGAGTACAGCAGGGCGATGCGCTTCAGCCCGGCAGCCGGGCCGCCCGCCTTGAGGAAGTCCGCGATGTACTTGGGCCAGATCGTCGAGGCCGGATCGGCCAGCAGGACGATGTAGGGGTTGTCCTTGCTGAAGAACGGAGCGCCCGTGCCGGTGGTGTCGAACAGCAGCATCTGGTGCTCCCGCGCGATCGGCACCGCGACCGCCGTGAGCACCGAGCCGGAGTCGGACATCAGGATGTCCACCTTGTCCTGCGAGATCAACTGGTTCGTCAGCGTCGCGGCCGTGCCCGGGTTGCTCTGGTCGTCATAGGAGATCAGCCGCACCGGCAGCTTCTTGCCATAGGGCCTCACCATCGCGCCGCCGGCGGCATTGACCTGGTCAACCCAGAGCTTCAGCCCATCGTACACCGGCATCGAGATGGAGGCATACGGCCCGGAGCTTGCATGGAGATGCCCGATCTTGATCTCCCCCCTCTTGATCTCAGGGGGCGCTGCTGGCTGCGCGTGCGCGGTGCCAAGCAGCAGCCCGGCGGCAAGGGTCAGGACAAGCGGACGCAGCATCAGTTCCTCCGGTTTTCCTTTATCCTGCATCGGCGCGCCCGCCGCGCCAACCCGCCTCATGCGTCCGCGGTCTCGATCACCGTGCCATCGCGCAGCAGTCTGCCGATCGCGTCCTCGTCCAAACCTGCTTCCCGCAGGATGGCAGTGCTGTGCTCGCCATAGCGCGGCGCCGGCCCAGGAGGATCGGGCTGCGTGCGTGACCAATAGCCCGCCGGCCGGGTCCGGCGCAGCGCCCCTTCGGTTGGGTGCTGCTCGGCCTGGAAGAAGCCGGTCGCGACCAGATGCGGGTCCTCGAAAATGGTGGACAGGTCGTGCATCGGCGTGAAGGGAATGTCGACCGCCTCCAGCAGCGCCGCCCATTCGGCAGTGCTGCGGCCAGTGAAGATCACGCCCAGCTCGGCATACAGCGTTGCGATATGCTCGTTGCGCGACGCCATGCTGGCCAGGCGCGGGTCGGCGGTCCAGCGCTCCGGCTGCCCAATGGCGGCATAGAAGCTGCGCCATTGCTTGTCGTTGTACAGCAGTGCGCAGATGTAGCCATCGGCAGTCCGGTAGGGCCGGCGTTCCGGCGCGAGCGGGCGGGGGTAGCCGCCCCCGTCCAACGGCGGGTCGAACGACAGGCCGCCCATGTGGTCGGCAAGCGCCAGGCGCACCATCGTCTCGAACATCGGCACGTCCACCTGCTGACCCTCGCCGGTGCGCTCGCGGTGCAGATATGACTGACCGCAGTCAGGCCGACGACGCGGTCCGCTATGGCGTTTGGAACGTATTGGGGTTCGCTGCCTCCGGCCTCCGCAAAGAGCCAGGGGATGAGTGCTGCGCCCTGGATCAGGTCCGTCATAGGCGGGGCGGCTGGCATAGGGACCGTCCTGGCCATAGCCGAACATGCCGGCATAGACGATGTCCGGCCGCACGTTCGCGACGTCGGCGTAGCCGAGGCCGAGCCGGGCCATGGCCTGCGGGCGCACATTGTATGCCAGCACATCGACGGTGGAGGCGAGTCGCAGCAGGGCATCCCGCCCCGGCTGGCGCTTCAGGTCGATGGCGAGGCTGCGCTTGCCCCGGTTGGCGTTCATGAACAGCGCCCCATGCCCGGGCTGCGCAGCGGCCCGACGCCGCGCACCGGGTCGCCGCCGCCGGGCGCCTCGATCTTGATGACGTCGGCCCCCATCTCCGCCAGCGCCTGCGTGGCCGACGGCCCCATCATCACCGTGGTCAGGTCGAGGATGCGAATGCCCGCGAGCGGCCCGGTGCGCCGCATGGGCGACGTGCTCAGGCGCCGGGCCGCGGCTCGGGCTGGCGATCCGGCTGATAGTCGCGTCCCTTGACCAGGCGGGTCGGCGTGTAGGTCATCGCCGCCTCCCCGCGCTGGTTCACGATGCGGTTGCGGGTGGTGACGATGCCCCGGCCGGGCTTCGAGGTCGGGCGCGAAACCAGCACCTCGCACTCCACATGGATCGTGTCGCCGGAGAAGGTCGGCGCATCCACCTTCATCTCCAGCCCCAGGAACGCAAGCCCGGTCCGCTGCACCACGGACTGCATCAACAGGCCCTCGGCGATCGAGAACACCAGCGCGCCCGGTACCAGCCGGCCCTTGAACAGCGATTGGCTGCGCAGGTATTCGAGGTCGGTGAACAGCACCTCCGTCATGCCGGTCACGCCCACGAAGTTCGTAATGTCGGCGTCCGTCAGGGTGCGGCCGACCGTCTTGAAGCGCATGCCGACCGGGGTCTCGTCCCAGCACAGGCCGAGGCCCATTGTGCGCATGCCGCCATCGACCTCCTCCACCCTGTCCTCCCGCCCAAGAAGCCGCGTTCGATGCGCGTCATTGCCCCGATCTTGCGGGCGTCGCTTTCCAGCGTCAACACGGGGATAGTCGCTGGAACGGAGGGAGCCGCAAGCATGGAGTTCATCACGGTCGAACAGCGGCAGCGCGTCGGGCTGGTCACGTTCCGCCGCCCCGAGGTCATGAACGCCTGGAACCGCGCCATGCGCCACGAGCTCGTCGCCGCCTGCACGGCGCTGGAGCATGAGCCGGCAGTGGGCGCGGTCGTGTTCACCGGCGGAGGCGACCGGGCGTTCGGCGCCGGGCAGGACCTGCGGGAGCCCGGACCCGGCAGCGCCGAGGCCGCGGCGGCATGGGTCGCCGAGTGGCGGGCCTTGTTCGGCGCGCTGCGTGACATGTCCAAGCCCACGGTCGCCGCGGTGAATGGCGTCGCCGCGGGCTCGTCGTTTCAGTTCGCGCTGCTGGCCGATTTCCGTGTCGGCCACCCCGGCGTCCGCATGGGCCAGCCCGAGATCAACGCCGGCGTCGCGAGCAGCATGGGGCCGTGGGCGATCCACGCCGTGCTCGGCCACGCGCTGGCCTATGACCTGGCGCTGACCGGGCGGATGATGGACGGTGGGGAGTGCATCCGCCACGGCCTGCTGAGCCGCGTCGTTGCCCGGGAAGGCGTGCTGGACGAGGCGTTGCGGCTGGCGGGTGGCCTCGCGGCCAAGCCGCCGCTGGCGGTGGCGCTGACCAAGCGGCGCCTGGCTCGGCTGACGGACGCGGGGTTCGAGGAGACGTTCGTGCTGTGGACGGAAAACCTTCAGGCGACGCTCGCGGCCCGGCGCCCCACGCCATCCTAGGCCATTGCCGCCACCCGAGGCTGCGCTATGACTGGCAAAACACTCTTGCCGGGAGCGACGACGCCATGACGACCAACGGGGTTGGCTGACGATGCCGGACACCTCTCAGCCACGGATAGACCGGCTCTGGCCCGATCCGGTGGACCCGGGTTTTCTCTCCGGCCTTCGGGACGCGGTCGCGACGCACGTGGCGCCGGATGCCGACCGCGTGGACCGGGAGGACGTGTATCCCGTGGCCGCGATCAAGGCGCTGGCCCGGCAGGGCTACACCAGCCTGACCTTGCCGACAGCGTTCGGCGGCCAGGCCGCCGGGTTCGCCCGCTGTACCGCGGTGTTCGAAGAAGCGTCCTACGCCAGCGCCGCCGTGGGCATCAGCCTGATCACCATTCTGCAGGCGCAGACCATCATCCGGATGTTCGGCGCCGAAAGCCTGCAGCATGCCGTCCTGCCGCAGTTCCGCGACGGGCTGATCACCTCCTACGCGCTCACCGAGGCGAACCACGGCAGCGACATCCGCACGCTGGACACCAAGGCGGTGCGGCACGGCGAACAATGGGTTCTGAATGGCCGCAAGTCGTTCATCACCTCGGGATCGGCGGCCGAGGCCTACGTCATCCTGGCGGAGACGGAGCGCGGCGTGTCGTCGTTCTTCGTGCGGCGCGAGATGCCGGGCGTATCGACCGAAAAAGGCCCGAACGCGCAGACCTTTGGCCTGCGCAACGGCCCGCACGTGGATCTGGTGCTGCAAGACGTGGCCATCCCGTCGGACCACCTGATCGGCACCGAGGGCAAGGGCGTGCGCCAGGCAGTGACGACGCTCGACTTCTCCCGCACGGTGGCCGCCGCCATCTCGATCGGCATTGCCCGCGCGGCGTTCGACGGCGCGCTGCGCTTCGCGCGCGACCGCGTGGCATTCGACCGCTCGGTGTTCGAGCTGCAGGGCATCCAGTGGTACTTCGCCGAGATGCTGACGGAGATCGACGCCGCGCGCCTGCTGACCTACGAAGCGGCCCGCGCATTGGACCGGCACGACCAGATCGCCCGCTATTCCAGCGAGGCCAAGCTGATGGCAAGCCGCGTCGCGACCGAGGTTGCATCCCGCGCCGTCCAGATCTGCGGGGCCTACGGGGTAATGGAAAGCGCGCCGTTCGGCCGCTACCTGCGGGATGCCAAGGCCTATGAGATCGCCGGCGGCTCGTCGGAGATCCTGAAGAACACGATTGCCAAGCGGCTGCGCGACTTGCATCCGCGATGATCACCGCCCGGCTGCACGCCGCCACCGGCCCGGCGGCCGAGCGCGTGTTCCTGGTGGAGGACGCGACGGGACGCGAAATTCGATACGGCGAGATGTCCGCCCTGGTGCGCGGCTACGCCGGACGGCTTCACGGCATGGGGGTGGAGCCAGGTAGCCGGGTGGCATTGCTGTGCGGCAACACCCCGGCGTTCCTCATCGCCTGGTTCGCCCTGAGCGACCTGGGCGCCATCACCGTTCCGCTGAACACCGGCCTGGTGGGGGACGGGCTGCGCTACACGCTGGCGCAGAGCGGGGCGGCGCTGCTGCTGACGGAGCCGGCGTTGCTGGACGCCAAGCGGGACGACCTGGCCGCCATGGCCGGGCCGCCGCGGATCGAGCTTCTAGACGGACCGGCCAGGACGGAGCCGGCACCGCCACCGCCAACGGCAGACCCCGCCATGCCGAACGCCATTCTCTTCACCTCCGGCACGACCGGGCTGCCGAAAGGCGCCGTCATCCCGTATGGCGCTTACCTTGCCGCCGGGCGGGACATGGCGGCCTCGCTCGGCCTCACGCAGGACGACCGCATCCTGGTGTTCCTGCCGCTGTTCCACGCCAACCCGCAGATGTACGCGGTCATGTCGGCGCTTGAGGTCAGCGCGACCCTGGTCCTGCAGGCCAGGTTCGGCGCCACGGACTTCTTCGAGGCTGCGGCCCGCCGCCGCGCCACCGGCTTCACCTACGTCGGCACCGTGCTCAGCATCCTCGGCAAGCGCCACCCGGACCCGGTGCGGAGGCACGGCCTGCGCTGGTGCGTCGGCGGCGGCGCGCCGGCCGAGGTGTGGCGCACAGTGGAGCAGCGGTTCGGCATCGCCGTGCGGGAGCTGTACGGCATGACCGAGACCGGCGGCTGGATTAGCATGAACACGCCGGCCGCGACCCGGATCGGTTCCGTCGGTCGCGCTCGGCAGGGGGTACACCTCGCGATCCAAGATCAGGGGAATGCCTGCGCGCCCCTCCAGCAAGGAGAGATCACCGCCCGCGCCGACGACGCGGCAACGTTCTTCACCGGCTACTGGCGCAACCCCGATGCGACATCGGCCACGCTCAGGGGAGGCTGGCTGCACACCGGAGACCGCGGCTGGCTGGACGAGGACGGGTTCCTGTATTTCGCCGGGCGCTTGAAGGAGCTGATCCGGCGCGGCGGCGAGATGGTGGCGCCGGCCGAAATCGAGCTGCAGCTCATCCGGCACCCGGCGGTGCGGGAATGCGCGGTGCTCGGCGTGCCGGACGAGATCCTGGGCGAGGAGATCGCGGCCGTGGTCGTCGCCTCCGAACCCCTGAAGGCGAGCGAGCTGCGGCGCTTCCTGTCCAGCCGGCTGCCGGGCCACATGCTGCCGCGTTTCATCGGCTTTGCCGAGGCGCTGCCGAAGACCGAGACGGAGAAAGTCAAGCGCCACGAGCTGGCGCGGCTGCTGGTCGATGCGATCGATCTCCGGCCAGGGTAGATCGGCAAAACGCCAGCCGGGCAAGCCGGCAGCTATGGGAGGACAAACAGTGGCAATAAGCGGGATCGAGGCGGGCGCAGACACCGGGCTTGCCAAGTTCTACGCCGTGCTGACGCCGGTTGAACGCCGCACGTTCTGGGCGTGCTTCGGTGGTTGGGTGCTGGATGGCATCGATTTCATGATCTACCCGCTGGTGATCGGCACGATCATCAGCGAGTGGCAGGTGGTGCCGTCCACGGCTGGGCTGGCCGTGACAGCGACGTTGTTGGCCTCCGCGGTGGGGGGCTGGGCCGCCGGCATCCTGGCCGACCAAGTCGGGCGCGTGCGCACGCTGCAGATCACGGTGCTATGGTTCTCGATCTTCAGCTTGCTTTGCGCCTTCGCGCAAAGCTTCGCGCAGTTGATCGTGTTTCGGGCGCTGCTCGGGTTCGGCTTCGGCGGCGAATGGACGGCGGGCGCCGTGCTGATGGGGGAGACGATCCGGTCGCAGTACCGCGGCCGGGCGGTCGGGTCCGTCCAGTCCGGTTGGGCCATCGGGTGGGGCGGCGCGGTGCTGCTGCAGGCCGTCTGCTTCGCGCTGTTGCCGCCACAGGAGGCGTGGCGCTGGATGTTCGCCTTCGGGGCGTTGCCGGCGTTGGCTGTCGCCGCCCTGCGCCGCTATGTGCCGGAGCCGGAGGTGGCGGCGCGCGTCATCCGGTCCGACGAAACCAAGGCGCCGTTCTGGGCCATCTTCCAGCCGCCGGTGCTGAAGGCGACCGTGATCGCCGCCCTGATCGGCACCGGGGCGCAGGGCGGCTACTACGCCATCACCACCTGGGTGCCGCTGTTCCTGAAGACGGAGCGGCACATCTCCGTCGTCGGCAGCACGGGCTACCTTGCGGTCGTCATCGCCGGGTCGTTCGCCGGCTACTTGGTCGGCGCCTGGCTGTCGGACCGGATCGGACGCCGCAACCTGTTCCTGCTGTTCTCGGTGCTGTCGCCGCTGCTGGTGGTGGCCTACACTACGCTGCCCATCTCCGACGCGACGATGCTGGTGTGTGGCTTCCCGCTCGGCTTTTGCGCCAGCGCATACTTCTCCGGGCTGGGTCCGTTCTTCACCGAGATGTTCCCGACCGCGCTCCGGGGATCAGGGCAAGGCTTCTCCTACAATTTCGGCCGCGGCATCGGCGCGCTGTTCCCGTTCCTGGTGGGCATCTTCGCGCAGCACATGGCGCTGGGGCAGGCAATCACGATCTTCGCCGTGATCGCCTACGGGCTGTTTTTTGTCGTCGCATTGATCATGCCGGAAACTCGGGGGCGCGTGTTGGACTGACCCAGGGCGAATGATCTTGCAGGGCCAGGAACCCGGTCGAGCCTGTTGCTCCGACGGCGATCGAGATCAGGACAGCTTGCCCGTGTATTGTTCCAGCGCTTTCCGGGCGTCCGCGCCGTAGGTCTGCTGCCACTGCTTGTAGAAGCCACCCTGCTTCAGCCTGTCTTGGAAGGGTGCCGGGTCGGGTGCGTTGAATGCGACTCCGTGCGTGGCGAGCTGCGCCCGCATCGTCGCATCCATCTCCGCCAGGTCTGCCCGCCCTGCCAAGGCGGATGCGTTCAGCGCGCGTTCCAGAACGGCGCGCACGTCGTGCGGAAGGTTGGCCATTGCCCGCCGATTGCCCACCATCCAGAAGCCGCTCCAGCAGTGGTTCGACAGCGTGCAGAACTTCTGCACCTCATACAACTTGCTGGTCTCGATCAATGCCAGCGGGTTCTCCTGGCCGTCGATGATGTGGGTTTGCAGCGCAGAATAAACCTCGTTGAACGTGATGCTTGTCGGCGAAGCGCCCAGGCCTGAGAACAAGGACGTCAGCAGCGCGGTCACCGGAACCCTGATCTTCATCCCGGCAAAATCCGCCGGGCCTGTGATCGGCCGCGCACTGGACGTGACCTGGCGGAAACCGTTGTCCCAAACCGTCTCATACCAACCGCCCTATGTGATGACCGCTTTCTGCCTCTGCCACCACTGGGATTTTCAACGTAGCAAATCTAGCAAGACCGGTCATTACATAGGGCGGTTGGTATCAAGCGGCGCCAGCCCCGCCTTGGCGATCGCCTCGCGCACGAGCGCCCCACTGCCCCGTCCATGGCAGCCCAGACTTGATCATAGGATTGGAATGCATAGCCGACGCTCGGCAGCCCGGAAAGCGGGACAGCCGTGGTCAGGGTCAGGCTGGGCGCCGCGAACAGCTCCAGCGCTCCCGTGCGGACCTGGCTCAGCATCGCCGTATCGCTGCCGAGCTGGCTGTTTGGGAACACCCGGAGGTCAAGGCGTCCGGAGGTCTGCGCCTGCACCGTCTCGGCGGCTTCGTTCAGGCGCCGTGTCAGCGGGTGTTCCGCGGGCGTGTCACAGCCGACCTTGTAAACGAACTCACTGGCGGCACCGGCCCGCTTGGCGCCGAGCAAAACGGCTGATGCGGCAGTGAAGGCCCGGCGGGTCAAGCTCATCGTCGGTGCTTCCAAAAGCGCCCTGGCTTTGCATCACAGGGCGAACCAGGCCTTGAGACGTCAGCTTCGGACCAGCATGGGCCACAGCGCCTCACCGCCCGCGGCGCAAGCTGCGTCCCCCAGGCGCTGCTGCCAAAAGGCATCCGAACCGAATTCATCCCGCCACGACCACAGCCGGCGCGTCGCGTAGTGCAGCGGGTGCTCCTGGGTGAAGCCCATGGCCGCGTGGATTTGATGGCAGGTGGCAGCGACCAAGCCCACCGCCTCGCCCACTCGTGCTTTCGAGACGGCGACCCAGAACGCGAAGTGCTCGCTCCCGAAGCTCTCGGCCAGGGCGTCGGCCGTCGCCGTGGCCGTGGCATACTGACCGGCCGCTTCCGCAAGCATGTGCTGTACCGCCTGGAACTTGCCGATCGCGCGGCCGAACTGCACCCGCTCATTGGCGTAGGACAGCGCGTGATCCAGCGCCCGTTCCATGCCGCCCACCATCTGTTGCGTCCGAATGGCGGCGCCGTGCAGCAGCAGCCCGTCCGCCCCGAGGCCGGCCGGCGCCGGGCGAACGCATGCCGCAGGCAGGGCGATGCCGTCGAGCCGCAGCGTGTCCCGTGGCTCGTTCGCAACGTTGCGCCGCTTCTGCACGTCGGCCACCAGGGCTTCGGCTGGGATCAGCGCGAGAAAGGCGGTCCCTGCGTCGTCGCGCGCGAAGGCAAGCACATGGTCCGCCTGCAAGCCCCAGGGCACGCGGCGCGCCGTGCCGCTCAAGACATGGCCCTCGCCACTCGGGGCGATCCCGAGGCGGTCGCTGCCATTGGCGGGCGCCAGCGTCAGCACCCCTTCGGCCATCTCGCCGCTGGCCTCGGCCCACAGCGCGCCCGCGATCATCGTTTCGGCCAATGGCAGCGGAACGGCATGGTAGGCGGAGCGGCGGATCAGCTGCATCACCTCCGAATGGCCGAACCCCACGCCCTCGGCAGCGGCGGGAACCAGGGCAGCCGGGAACCCTGCATCTTCCACGGCCGACCATAATGCGGCGGGCCAGGCGCCCCCGTCGGCTTCGGCCAGCACGGCTCGATCGACATGAGCGGCAAACAGGCGGTCTGCCTGGTTGAGCAGGATGCCCGATAACTCATTCATCATGGCGGCTTCATCGCGTTTTACGATCGTATGGCTCATCACCGCCTCCTCACCGCAGGCCCAGGCTGCGGGCGATCATGCCGCGCAGGATTTCCGGCGTGCCTCCCCGGATCGTAAACGCCGGGGCGCGCAACAGCACGTCGGCCATCGCCTCGTTGAAGGCGTCCTCATCGTCGTCGAGCGAGGGCTCGGCCGGAACCAGGCGGCGCGCGACCTCCGGCACGTCCCGCTCGAATGCGGTGCCGACATCCTTCACCAGGGCGGCCTCCGTGATCGGGCTTTCACCGCGCTCCAGCAGCCCGGCGATCGACGTCGACATCCGGCGTAGTGCGGCGACATGCGCGACCAAGCGGCCGATCTCAGTCGATTGGTGCGGGTCCGGCCGCGGTCCCACGCGGTCGATCAGCGCCGTCAGCAGACGGAAGTCGGACATGAACCGGTCGGGGCCGGCGCGTTCGAACGCCAGTTCCTGCGTCACCATCGACCAGCCGGCGCCTTCCGCACCCACCATCATGTCGTCTGCGACCAGGTAGTCCTGGAAAAACACCTGATTGAATTCGTGCTCCCCGGCGATGTTGCGGATGGGCCGGGTCGTGACCCCGTCCGCCGCCATGTCGATCACGAACTGCGACAGCCCGGCATGGCGGTCAGCTCCGGGCGGCGCAGTGCGGACGAGGGCGATCAGGTAGTCGGCGCGATGCGCGTTGGAGGTCCATATCTTGCTGCCGTTGATGCACCAGCCGCCCTGTACCTTCTCTGCCTTGGTGCGCACCGCCGCGAGGTCCGAGCCCGACTCCGGCTCGCTCATCCCGATGCCGAAATAGCACTCGCCGGCAGCGATCCTCGGCAAGATCGTCTGCCGCGCCCGTTCGCTGCCGTGCTTGAGGATTTGCGGACCGGATTGGCGATCGGCGACCCAATGCGCGCCGCCTGGTGCACCGGCGGCCAGCATCTCCTCCGCCACCACGAAGCGCTCCAGGTTCGACCGCTCGTGCCCGCCATACCGCTTGGGCCAGGTGATCCCGATCAGCCCGGCCGCGCCGACACGGCGGCTGAACGCGGGATCGAACGTGGACCAGGAACAGCGGTGCGGCCGGAAGCCGCCCTGGGCGCGTTCCTGCTCCAGGAAAGCACGCACGCGCAGGCGCATGGCCTCGGCCGCGGGCGAGAGGTTAAGCGCATCGAACCGGAATGCTTGCATTCGGGCAGCCCCTCCCTGGCTGTGGGCTGCGTTGATCGCGCCCCAATCAGGCCCAGAGGGTCGCCCCGCGCGCGGCGCTCCGCAATCGCTGCGGGCTCATGCTCGTGCACTTATCACATATGCGATGGGCCTCGGCTTGCCATCGGCTACGGCACGCTGCGACATTGCCGCCAAGCACTCTTGGCGCAAAAGGTCGGGAAAAGGGGGGAAAGCATGCGCATGGCCGAGAAGTCGGGTAGCGCGTTTCAGCGGCGTACGTTCCTGGGTGGATCGGCAGCGGCCGCGACTTTCGCATCCCGCCGTGCACGCGCAGCGACGCACTGGGATTGCTACGTCTACAACTCGGTCGGGACGGTTGCCGCTTCACGCGGGATGGCCCGGATCATCGCGCAGGTTGCCAAGGTGACCGAGGGCGGGCTCGACGTCAGGCTGCATCTCGGCGGGTCGCTGCCGATCAACACGACCAACATCACCCAGGCCGTCGGTGACGGCGTGGTGCAAATGGGCGACGATGGGTATTTCCTTGGGAACGTGCCGATCGCCGGCGTCCTGCGCCTGCCGATGCTGATCCGCTCTGAGACCGAATACGACAAGGCCGCCGCGATCATGGCGCCTTATATCGAACGCGCTTTTGCCCGCAAAAACGTGCTCGTGCTGGGAACCTACCTGTATCCCCCGCAGGTCATGTTCTCGCGCAAGCCGTTGACCCGCATCGCCGACGTGAAGGGACAGAAGATCAGGGTATCTTCGCCGGAGCAGGGCGAGTTCATCCACCAGCTCGGCGGCATCCCCGTCACGCTGGGGGCGCCCGATGTGCCTTCGGCGCTCGATCGCGGCGTCGTAGATGGGCGTTGACCGCAACATCCGGCGGCGGGCTGATTTGGAAAGATCTGTTGAAATACAATGACCGCTTCAAGGTGAACTACTTTAACTCTCTGGTTATCGCGAACGCTGATGTCTTCGCGGCGCTTGCCGCCCCGGTGCAGACGGCACTGCGCAGCGCCGTGGCTGACGCCATGCCCTGGATCACCCAGCAAATGGCCACGCAGGAAGACGACTGGACCAAGGAGATGCAGGCCGGCGGCCTGGTGGTGACCGCCGAGGACCCGGACGACGTCGCCTCCGCGGCAAAGCTTTTTGAGCCTTATTGGGCGCGGTGGGCCAAGACCAAGGGTCCCGAAGCGGCTGAGGCGCTGACTATGGTCCGCTCAGCGCTCGGGCGATAGCGGCGATGTCCGCAGACGGCGCATCACCGGGCGGAGCCGGGCGGAGCCCTGGTGCCTCCGCGGTCGAACGGGTTTGCGAGCTGGTGTGCGGGGTATGCCTGCTGTCCATGATCGTGCTGATTGGAGCGGAGGCGATCTGCCGTAACCTGCTCGGCTTCTCGCTCGAGGTGGCAGACGAATTGGGAGGCTATCTGCTGGTCGCCGCCGGGTTCCTCAGCCTGCCGGTCGCGCAGGCCTATGGGGCGTTCCACCAAGTCGAACTGGTGCAGAACCGGCTACGCCCGCGCGCCCGGCTCTTGCTGCAGCTTGTGTTCGAGGTGGCGGCCCTGGCGGGCTGCCTGCTGCTGGCCTGGCAGTTGGTACGGCTTGAGATAGGCACCTACCGCTCCGGCGACGTCGCGCCGACGCTGCTGGCAACACCGCTGTGGATTCCGCGGCTGGCCATGCCGGTGGGAATGGCCTTGCTTTGCATCACCCTGCTTCGTACGGCCTCGCTGCGGCTGCGCCTTCTGGCGGGCACGCCGCGATGATGGGCCCTGGGTGGGAATTCGCGGTTGTCGTCGCCGTCTTTCTCAGCCTGCTGATCGGCGGCATGACCATCCCGTTCGCCATCACCATGCCGGCGCTGGTCTACCTCGTGCTGCATGGCGGGCTCGTGTCGCTGAAAGGCCTGGGGCTGGTGAGTTGGGGCAGCATGGACAGCTTCACCCTGACCGCCATTCCGCTGTTCATCTTGATGGCGGAGATCATGCAGGAAAGTCGGCTCAGCCTCCGCGTGTATCGCGGCCTGGCACGGTTGGTGGCGGCGATCCCCGGCGGACTGCTGCAAACCAACATCATCGGCTGCGCGCTGTTCGCTGCGATCAGCGGGTCGAGCGTGGTCACCGCCGCCGCCATCGGCCGTGTGGCGCTGCCGGAGTTGCTGCGGCGGAGCTACGACCGGCCGATGGCTGCGGGATCGCTGGCCGCGGGCGGCACGCTGGGCATCCTGATGCCGCCCAGCATCGCCATGATCGTGTATGGCACGTTCACCGAAACCTCTGTCGCCAAGCTGTTCATGGCCGGCGTCGTTCCCGGCCTGCTACTGACGGCGATGTTCATGGCCTTTGTCGCCGTATACGCCCGCATGCGCCCCAGCGTGGCGCCTCGCGAGCGCGGCCCGGGCACGCTCGCCGAGGTTCTGGCGGCTTTGTCGGACGTGCTGCCGTTCGCTATGCTGATCGGTTGCACCATTGGCAGCATATACGCCGGGCTGGTAACCCCGACGGAAGCGGCGGCAGTTGGATGCGTACTGAGCCTGATCGTGTCGGCGATCTGGGGGGAGCTGACCTGGACCGCCTTCGTCTCCGCCATCCGGACCACCGTGCAGGTGATCGGGAACATCCTGTTCATCATCTACGCCGCCTACATCTTCTCTTACGCCATTAGCCTGGCTGGCGTGGGCGAGGAGGTGACAAGCTTCCTGGTCGGGCTGCATCTCAGCCGGCCGGCCTTCTTCGGTGCGCTGTTCGTGCTCTACACCGTGCTGGGCTGCTTGGTGGAAAGCCTGGGCATGATCGTGATCACCGTGCCGCTGCTTTACCCAGTGCTGGGTCAATATGGGATCGACCCGATCTGGTTTGGCGTGATCCTGGTGGTCTTCATCGAGCTGGGGCAGATATCGCCGCCGATCGGCATCAACCTGTTCGTCATCCAGAGCATCTGGAACGGCAAGCTGAGTGACGTGGTCCTCGGCACGATCCCGTTCCACCTTATCATGCTCCTGCTGCTGCTCATGCTGTTCGCCCTACCCGGCCTGGCGCTCTGGCTGCCAGGACAAATGGCAACGACCCCCTGATCCGGAGAGCTGATGTATCCTCCGCCGGCTGACATCAAGACGGAAGTTTTCGCCCGGCTGCCCGAACGTTACCGCCGGGATGGCGCAGGCAACGACTGGGTGCGCGCGAACCGCCACGGCGGCACCGCCGACAGCTTTCTCGAGGGACCCTGCTTCGACCATGACGGCCGGCTGTATGTGGTGGACATCCCATACGGCCGCGTGTTCCGCGTGTCGCCAGCGGGCGAGTTCGACGTCGTCGCGGAGTATGACGGGGAGCCGAACGGCTTGAAGGTCGCAGCGGATGGCCGCATCTTCATCACCGATTACCGCCAGGGCATCATGACGCTCGACCCGGCGACCGGCGCCGTGCAGGCCGTGGTCGGCCGCCGCTGGTCCGAGCGGTTCAAGGGGGTCAATGACCTGGCGTTCGCCGCGAATGGCGACCTTCTGTTCACCGACCAGGGGCAGACCGGGCTGCATGACCCGACCGGTCGGGTCATGCAGGCTTCGTCCGGACGGCCGGCTTGATCTGCTGTTGAATATGGCGCCGAGCCCGAACGGCATCGTGCTCAACGGCAACCAGTCGATCATCTACGTTGCGATGACCCGCGCCAATGCGGTCTGGCGCTTGCCGCTCATGCCGGATGGGAGCGTGTCCAAGGTCGGGCTGTTTGTGCAGTTGTCCGGTGGGCTGGGCGGCCCCGACGGCCTGGCGATGGACGAGGAGGACAGCCTCGCCGTCGCTCATGCCGGGGCGGGCAACGTGTGGCTGTTCAGCCGGCTGGGGGAACCGCTGCTCCGCGTCCGCTTCTGCACGGGCCTGATGACGACCAACATCGCCTATGGCGGGGCCGATCGACGATCCTTGTTCATCACAGAGTCGGAAAGCGGCACGATCCTGCACGCGCGCCTGCCGGTCGCCGGGCGCGCGCTGTTGCCGGGAACGGTCCGATGAGCACCGCACAGGCCATGGTGCCAAGCCCATTGCGGGCGCTGCTGTCGCCCGCCTCCATCGCCGTGGTTGGCGCGTCCGCGGACCGCACTAAGATACGCGGAACCCTGTTCCACCAGGTCGTGGCCGCCGGGTTTGCCGGCCTGCTGTATCCGATCACGGCAAGCGCTCCGGAGATTGCCGGCCATCGCTGCTATCCCACCATCTCGGCCGTGGGGGCACCGATCGACCTTGCGATCGTCGCCATCCCGACCGAGGGGGTGGTGGACGTGCTGGAGGAATGCGCCGCAGCCGGCGTGCGCACCGCACTTGTGTTGACCTCCGGTTTTGCCGAGCAGGGTGGCGAGCAAGCGGTACTGCAGGATCGCATGTCGCGGTTGGCGCGGGAGAGCGGGATGCGGATCTGCGGTCCCAACTCGGTGGGGTTCTTCAACGCCGTGGACCGGGTGGCAGCAACGTTCAGTCCGGCTGTCGGCAAGGGCCAGGCGCGCACCACCAAGCTGGCGGGCGAGCGCCGCGTGGGGGGTCATCTCGCAGAGCGGTGGGATGGGGTTCACCTTCTACGATTATGGCAGTCCGCTCGGCCTTGGCTTCAGTTGCTTGATCAACACCGGCAACGAGGCGGACATCACCGCCAGCGACCTGCTTCTCTATATGGCGCAGGACCCGTCCACCAACGTGATCCTGATGTTTCTCGAAGGCTTGCGCGACCCGGCGCGTTTCATCGAAGCCGCCGAGGCCGCCGCGGCTGCCAGCAAGCCGGTCGTGGTGTGCAAGGTCGGCCGTTCGAAAGCCGCCGCCCGGGCAGCGCAGTCGCACACCGCCAACATGACCGGTTGGGACGCAGCTTACGACGCCGTGTTCTGCCGCTATGGCATGATCGTCGCGCACGATCCGGAGGAGATGACGGCGATCGCCGCCGTTTTGGCGACGTGCCCGCCGGCTGCCGGACGCCGCGTCGGCATCGTCACCGTTTCCGGAGGCACCGGTGCGCTGGTGAGCGATGCCCTGGCTGCCGAGGGATTTACCGTCCCTGAGTTGAGCGAGGCGCTGCAACGGGAGATCGGCGCGCTGATCCCGTCCTTCGGCTCGGCGGTCAACCCGGTTGACGCGACCGCGTCGGGCGCATTCGACGGCGGCCTTGAAAAGACGGTGGACCGGTTCGCGGAGTCCGACGAGGTGGATGCGATTATCATGGTGACCTCGCTCGCCAACGAGGAGCGCGTCGGCCTTGGGGTGGAGGGGCTGCGTCGGATCATGCAGCGCCAGGGCAAGCCGGTGCTGTGCTACTCGTACACCCGTCCGTCCGCCCTCGCGTGCGCCCTGCTGGCCGAGGCCGGGATGGTGGTGAACATGCACCTGACTTGGACCGTCCGGGCGCTTCGGGCCCTGGTCGAGCACGGACGCTTCAAGTACCAGCCGCAGGCGGCGTCGCTCCGCTTGGATGCAACGTCCGTTGGGGCTGCTGCGGAAGGAACGCTGTGCGAGTACGAGGCACGGGGATTGCTGGAGCAGGGCGGCGTCGTCCGGAGATCCGGGATGCTGGTTCGCGAGCGCAGCGGGCTGCGGGCGGCCGGCGAGGCCGCGGGCTGGCCGGTGGCGATGAAGATCCAGTCGCCGGACATCCCGCACAAAACCGAGGTGGGCGGCGTCGCCCTGAACCTGCGGGATGCAGCCGCCTTGGAAGAGGCGCACGACCGGATGCTTGCCGGCATCGCGCGGGTGGTGCCGGAGGCGCGTATCCATGGCGTCCTGGTGCAGGCGATGGCGCCAAAAGGGCTGGAGATGATCGTGTCCACGATCAACGACCCGACTTTCGGCCCGGTCGTGATGGTAGGTGCCGGTGGCGTGAATGCCGAGCTTTACAAGGACGTCGCTTACCGTCTGGCGCCGTTGGACGAGGCCGACGCGGCCGACATGCTGGCGGAGCTGCGCTCGGCGCCGCTGCTACGGGGCTGGCGGGGTGCGCCGGCGGCGGATGCTGCCGCGTTGACCGGGTTGATCGCCCGTTTGTCCCGGTTCGCCGTCCAACGCCGCAGCGACACCGCAGAGATCGAGCTGAACCCTGTCTTGGTGCACGAGGCGGGTGAGGGATGCACGGTTGTGGATGCCCTGCTGATCCTGGCGCGCCCAACATGACGCGGATCCCCGGGCCGGCGCCGGCCGGCGTGGCCATCAGCAGGCGCTTGCGCCAGATGCCGCGAGCCGTGCAGCCCGCCGTTACGGATGCCGCCACCAAGTTCCGGGCGACGGTCAAGTCCGCAGCAAGAGTCATCTCCATCCTTGAACAGTTCGACGACGTTCGCCGTCCCATGCGGGTGGGGGAGATTGCGGCCCGCCTGAACTACCCGCAATCGTCCACGAGCTATCTGCTCCGCAACTTGGTTGAGGTCGGCTATCTCGATTGCGATCCGGTCGCCCGCACCTACATGCCCACGCCACGGGTCGCCCTGCTCGGCTCATGGATCTCAGTCCACAGCGTCACGGACGGGCCGCTGATCCGCCTGGCACAGGCTGTCTGCACTGCTACCGGTCGCACGGTGACGCTGGCCGTGCGCAACGGCATCTATGCCCGTTACATCCACGTCCGAGAAGGCGCAGGTGATCCGCCGCTGCATGTCCCCGTGGGCACATGCCGGCTGCTCGTCTGGTCCGCTTCGGGCTTCGCGCTGCTGACGGACGAGACGGAGAACCATGTCTGGTCCTTGGTGCAGCGCACGAATGCGGAAGCGCGACCACAGGGCGGGGTATTGAGCGCGCCGGTGGTGCTGGCGCATGTGCGCCGGTGCCGCGAGCAAGGCCACTTCTTCTCCGACGAGATGGTGACCCCCGGCAACGGTCACATCGCCATGCGCCTGCCGCCGCGTCTGACTGGCGGGCGCGGCATCGTGGTCGGCGTCGCCGGTCGTAGCCCGGCACTGCGGCGCGACGAAGCCGCCGTCGTCGCCATCATGCGCAAGGCAATCGACGCCTTGGACGGTGTTAATGTCGAGGAGGGACCATGACCGAACCCGTGATCTATCACCAGGAAGGCGGTGTCGTAACCTTGACGCTCAATGAGCCGGACACCCGCAACGCCGTCTCGCCCGCCATCGTGGAAGCTTTGGTCGCTGCCTGCACGCGCATCAACATGGACATGAGCGTGGGATGCGTCGTGCTGACCGGCACGGGTAAGAGCTTCTCCTCTGGTGGGAACGTCAAGGAGATGCGCGATAAGACCGGGCTGTTCGGCGGGACACCGGCGGAAATCCGCCGGGGTTACCTGCACGGCATTCAACGCGTGCCGCTAGCGTTGTACGATCTCGAAACCCCGGCCATCGCCGCGGTCAACGGCCACGCAATTGGCGCCGGCTGCGACCTGAGCTTGATGTGCGACATCCGCATCGCCGCCGATGATGCACAGTTCGCCGAAAGCTTCATGCGCGTGGGCTTGGTATCGGGGGATGGCGGCGCCTGGTTTCTGCCCCGTGTGGTTGGGCTCTCACGCGCCTACGAGATGACATTCACCGGCGATTTCATAGGTGCGCAGCAGGCCGTGGACATCGGGCTGGCCTCGCGGGTGGTCGCGGCGGCGGAATTGATGAATGAAGCGCTGGCGCTCGCCCGTCGCATCGCCGCGCAGCCGCCACACTCGCTGCGCATGTGCAAGAAGCTGCTCCGCGACGGCCAACATATCAGCCTGCCTGCCAGCCTGGAAATGGCAGCTGGTATGCAGGCCCTGGTGCAGCACACGCGGGATCAGCATGAGGCGGTAATGGCATTGTTCGAGAAGCGTTCGGCACGGTTCACTGGCGACTGATGCCAAGCGCCCTGGGGAGTATGCAAACCTGTGGGGGGTAATCACGCCGCCGCTGCTGCTGCCTTGTAGGGCGTGGTTCAAAGCCGGGTGGCTCTTATTGGGTTCCGGGGTGGTGAGGCCGGGACAGGGGAATAGGGCTGAAGGCATCTGGTGCGCGAGCAAGAGCGGGAGTAGCTGACCTGCTTGCGCGAGGAGCTTTTGTCATGGCGGCAT
>JAABUU010002850.1_pt1 | contig 23603 bp, 27 predicted proteins | sample 5559301 | NCBI WGS metagenome assembly JAABUU01 (sample SAMN10711884, study PRJNA513360) | rock metagenome | isolation source: Antarctica rocks | place: Antarctica: Victoria Land, Richard Nunatak white | reverse complement strand
GTCCGCCGTGACCCCGAGTGCCCGGTCTGCTCGCGCGACCCGGAGAGCATCAGCGACGAGGAGATGGGCGTGTTCCCCGACTACGAGAGCTTCTGCGCCGCCGCCGGCTAGGCGGCGTGGGGCGGCGGCTAGTAACCTCCCTCCGTGGCCACCATCAAGATCCCCCCGGTCCTGCGCCCCTCGGTGGGCGGTGAGAAGGAGGTCAGCGCCGCGGGTGCCGACGTGGGCAGCGTGCTGCGCGGGCTGGCCAGCACCCACCCGGCGACGCAGAGCCAGCTGTTCTCTGCTGAGGGCGAGCTCAATCGCTACGTCAACGTCTATCTCAACGACGAGGACGTGCGGGTGCTCGACGGCTTGGGCACAGCGGTGTCAGAGTCAGACACGCTGGTCATCCTGCCCGCCATGGCCGGCGGCTGAGAGGCCCGACGGGCCGATCTGACCGCTGGCGCCGAGCCGGCGCCAGCGTCTCCGCTGCCGCCGGACGGCGGCCCTAAGGGTGGTGTCTCAGTTTGGTTCGGCCAGCCGGGCGATTTCCTCGGCGGTCCAGACGTGATCGGCGACCCCCGCTGCCATGGCCGGCGTCTGCTTGATCGCGGGACCGTCCTCCTGGGCCAGCGAGAGGCTCTTGTGGGGCCGCGCGAAGTTGTAGTGCATGAAGTGGATTGCGATGGCGGCCATGTGGTGGTCGAGCTTCTTTGAGAAGCCGTTGGTCAGGCGCGTGAAGCGGCGCATGCCCATGCGCATCGTGAGGTTCTGGCGCTCGACGTAGCTGGTGCTGATCCTGGCGGGGTCAGGGTCGCCGCGATCCACTCGGACGCGAGCGCCCGTGCAGATGGGCGGGCTATAGCGAGCCTGCCCGGCGCGCGGGTCCGACGCATATCTCTTGATGAGTTGCGCGAAGTCGATGCTGCGGCCGAAGGCTAGGCCGACGGCGTTCGGGTAGGCGCTATGGCCGTCGGTCGTTAGCTGAATCCGGCCCGTTACGCGCTCACGCAAGTCGAGCATGAACGCCTCGGCATCCTCCCACTGGCGACCGCCGACGTACCAGCAGACGATGAGCTTGCTGTCGGCGTCGAGCGCGGTCCACGTCCATACGTCACCGACGCCGAACTGGCCCTTTCGCTCCTCGGGCACGTTGCGCTGCTTGCTGTAGACGAACGACCAGATCTCATCGGCCTCGATGGCCTTGCAGGAGAGGTCCCGCAGGTGTTCATCCTGGTAGGTGGCGCAGGCCTCGCCCACGTCGAGCAGGAGCTTGGTCACGGTGTTGATCGAGCAGCCGACGATCCGGCTTGTCGCGCGCAGGCTGGTGCCCTCGGTGAGAAGCGAGACGATCTGCGTGCGCTTCTCAATCGGCAGCCTGTTCATACTGAACATTATGCCAGACCGTTCAGGTAGATGCAAGCATGGTCCGAAATAATGCTTGCATCATGCCAAAATCGGAGTAGGATGCAAGCATGCAATCCAATCCCTTGCCGGATAACCCGACGCCCGATGGCGACGACTCAACGCAGGGCAGAGCGCGCGGCGGCCGCGCGCGGGCGAAACGTCTCTCGCCTGAAGAGCGCAGCAGGATCGCCAGCGCGGCAGCAAAGGCCCGCTGGAGCGAGGACGTAGAGAAGGTCATCTGCGGCTCGCCCGACAAGCCGCTCACGATCGGCAACGTCGAGATCGAGTGCTACGTGCTGGAGGACGGCACGCGCGTGCTGACGCAGGCGAGCTTCCTTCAGTCTCTCGGCCGTCACAGGCGTGCCAACGTGCGCAGGATCGCCGACGGGGGCGGCGAAGAGCGGCTACCCGCAATTCTGGCCGGTAAGGCCATCAATCCCTTTATTTCCCGGGAGGTTTTGGAAAAGAGCCGCCCGATTACTTTCGCCCTGCCGCAGGGCGGTCGAGCGAGTGGCTACAACGCCGAGTTGTTGCCGGTGGTGTGTGAGGTGTACCTCAAGGCCCGCGAGGCTGGAGTACTTCCGCCGAACCAGGACCACATCGCGCGCCAGGCTGAGATTCTGGTTCGCGGACTCGCTCGCGTCGGCATCATCGCCCTGGTCGATGAGGCCACCGGCTATCAGGAAGTGCGGGCCCGCACCGCGCTCGTCGAGATCCTGGAAGCGTTCATTGCGAGCGAGCTCCAGCCGTGGGTGCAGACATTTCCCGACGACTTCTACCGCGAACTGTTCCGCCTGCGCGGTTTGGACTACCCCCACGCGACGGTCAGGCGCCCGCAGTACTTCGGCCACCTGACCAACGACATCGTCTACAAGAGACTTGCCCCAGGCGTCCTCGATGAGTTGAGGAATGTGACCCCGCGCGATGACACCGGCCGACGTAGGCACAAGTACTTCCAGCGGCTAACGACCAACGTCGGCTATCCGAAGCTGCGTGAGCATCTGGGCTCCGTCGTCACGCTCATGAAGCTCAGCGGCAACTGGCGAGACTTTATGGACAAGCTCGATCAGATTCACCCGCGTGTCGGCGACAACCTGCAATTGCCGTTCACGATCGACGGCGGCGAGGACTCAGGAACCGGGCTCTAGCGACGAGCGGTTCCACCTAGCCCGTGCGGCACGTCGGGCAGCCTCGCTGCGCTGCTCGGCAGTCATGCGTTCCGCGCGCGCTTTCCCGCCCTTCAACCCACCACGACGCCCCAGCGCGACAGCAGCCGGGTCCTTACCCTCGGCCGGGTCCTGCTTGGGCTCCTCGGCCTCGCCGGTGGCGATGTCCACGATCAGCTTCGCGAGCTGGTTCGCGTCCCGAGGGCGCTTGTGTGAGCGGTCAGGCATCTGGACATCGTATCGCTGTCGGCGACCGCCTCAAGCGCGACACTAAATGTGCCGATGGTCTACGGTCGTAGTAGCGCTACCCATTGACGAAACGGGTAGGCAGATGCTACTTTTCTGCCTGTCGCTTCCGCGACAGTAGAATCTGTGGCCGGCAGGACTGCATTGCGGTTCCGCCTCCTGAGATTGGGACTGCGTTGCGGTACTCGATCTTGGGACCCGGCCGCGCCTCGCCAATGTACCTGCTCTACCTCGATGAGTCGGGCGCGCATGCGGGAAGCCCCGCGTACATTCTCGGCGGCATAGCCGTCCACGAGGATGATGTTTATCACCTCAATCAGCGGCTGGACACTATGCTGGGGGCAAAGCTGCCGGCTGGCTATGCGGCCATCGACTTCGAGCTGCATGGCGCCGAGATCAAGTCGCCGACTAGCCGCAAGCAGCCTAGCCCGTGGGCGCAGTTCAGTTACGGCCATCGACTTGACTTACTGCGCGGGGCTTACTCCTCGATTGGCGGCTTTACGTGCATGGACCCTCAGTACCCGTGCGCGCTGTTCGGCGCGGTCGTTGATCGGCGGGCCTATGCAGACCACAAGCAGCGCGCCTACGAGGAGATCTTGCACCGCTTCGACGAGATGTTGGGACGTGGAGGTGAGCATCGCCGCGGGATTGTGATCCACGATGAGAGCCACGTCGAGAAGAGTCTTCAAGCTTGGACACAGCGCTGGCGCGAGGTCGCAGGTCGGATTCCGGGCACCTTGGGCCATATCGTGGACGTGCCGCTATTCGCGGACTCTCGGGCGAGCCGCATGATCCAAGCGGCGGATCTGGTCACGTTTGGCCTGTGGCGCTACTACGGTCTTCAGAGCCCGGATACGACGTGGATCGACTACCTCTGGCCCCGATTCGACGCAGTCGATGGTCGGATGCACGGGGTTATCCACGTGAACCCCGGATTCAGCAAGGGCAAGTGTGGCTGCCCGCCATGCCAGGCCCGCTCAGCACCGCAGCCAAACTGAGACACCACCGCCCTAAGACCTCGCTACACTTCCTGAAGTAATGGCCCTGCGGGAACTGGGAAACAAGCCCTGCGGCGGGCGTTACGCCGACATCGTCCAGGCGATCGGCCACACCCCCCTGGTCGAGCTCAAGCGGCTGTCTCCCAAGCCCGGGGTGCGCCTGTGGGCCAAGCTTGAGTCCCACAATCCCACCGGTTCGGTCAAGGACCGCGTGGCCCGGGCGATGATCGAGGACGCCGAGGAGCGCGGGGCCATCGCCCCCGGTCAGACCATCCTCGAGCCCACCTCCGGCAACACGGGGATCTCGCTGGCCATGATCTGCTCGCGCAAGGGCTATCCCCTCAAGGTGGTCATGCCCGACAACGTGACCCGCGAGCGCACCCAGCTGCTGGAGATGTACGGCGCCCAGATCGTCTACTCAGACGGTTCCCTGGGCTCAAACGGCGCCGTGGAGCGCGCCCTGGAGATGGCCGAGGCCGACTCCTCCTACTACATGCCCTATCAGTACGGCAACGAGGCCAACCCGCTGGCCCACTACCACGGCACGGCACCCGAGATCCTCGAGGAGCTCGACGAGGTGGCGGCGTTCGTGGCCGGTCTGGGCACGGGAGGAACCCTGATGGGCAACGGCCGGCGCCTGAAGGAGGAGCTCGGTGACGCCGTGAAGATCGTCGCCGCCGAGCCCATGCAGGGAGAGCCCGTGCAGGGCCTGCGCTCCCTCGACGACGGCTTCATCCCGCCGATCATCGACCTCGAGCTGCTGGATCGCAAGATCTTCGTCACCAATCGCGACGCGATCCTGTGGACGCGCAGGCTCCTCGACGAGGAGGGAATCTTCGCCGGGGTGTCCTCGGGCGCCATCGCCCGGGTGGCGGTGCGCATCGCCAACGAGCTCGACGAGGGAAACGTCGTCTTCCTGGTGGCCGACGACGGTTGGAAGTACCTGTCCTCGGGGATCTACACCCGTCCCGTGGACGAGATCGAGAATCTGGAGTCCACCGTCTGGTGGTAGCCGGGCGCGCCCTGCGCCCCTAGGGCCCTCTGCCCCCACGGGCCCGACCCGCACGGGGCCGGCGGTGATCCGAGGCCACAGAGTGGGCGCATTACACATTGCCGGCGTGCGCTTAGAGCGCGTCGGGCGCCTTTTCGTCATGCCCTCACCGCCAACTCTCCCACCGCGTCCGTCCGCCCTCGCGGGTCGCGGGCACTCGCGGCGGGGGATGCTGCGTCTCACCGGCGTCGGGGCCGTGGCCGGGTCGCTGGCGGCGCTGGAGGCCTGTGGGGGAAGCCCGGGCCCACGTGGCTACGGCGCGAACGAGAACGCCGCCTCCGCCGACGCCGACGTCCTCAACAGCTCTCTGGATCTCGAGCACATGGCGGTGGCCGCCTACACCGTGGTGATTCCCAGGCTGAGCTCGTCCCGTCAGTCGCTGGGACACCGCTTCCTCACCCAGGAGCGCGCCCATGCCACCGCCCTGAGCCGGCTCATCGGTGAGTTGGGGGGGACCCCCAACCAGCCCCGGGCCAGCTATGACTTCTTGGCCCTCCATGACGAGTCGGGCGCTCTGCGCTTTGCCAACGACATCGAGAACACGGCGGTAGCCGCCTACATCGATGCCCTGCCCAAGCTCTCAAACCCCATCCTCAAGGCCACGGTGGCGTCGATCATCACCAACGAGGCCGAGCACCTTGCGGTCCTGGCCTCGGCCCTGCACCAGACACCGGCACCCACCCCGTTCGTGGTGGGCCGCGCCTGAGGTGGCCGAGGAGATCCCCGATCGGCTGACCGTCATCGACGGGGAGGCCGACACCGCAACCGTCGCCGAGTATGAGACCTGCCGGCGCGAGCTCGTGCGTCGCGGGCTGCTGGCCTCGGCAACGGTGCTGAGCGCCTCGAGCATCCCTCTCCTGCTGAGGGTGCGAAACGCCTTCGGCCAGGTCAGCGGCGACGCTCCCACCATCAGGGCGGCGGTGGGCCTGGAGCAGGTCGCGGTGTACGCCTACGGCGTCGCGCTCACCGTTGCGCACCTGGATGCGCGCACCCGGGCGCTGCTCAGCCTGCTGCGTGAGCATGAGCAGGAGCACGCAGGGGCGATGACCAGCGCGCTGTCAGACGTGGGGGGCAGTCCTCCGCGTCCGCCGCGCAGCCTGGTCGCCGTCGACGGCGTGGCGCCCGGCTTGGGCCGGGCGCGCAACCGCGCCGAGGTGCTGACGTTCGCCATGGAGCTCGAGGCCGCGTCGGTGGCGGCCTACCACGACGCTCATCGCCGCCTGCAGGATGCCCGCACGCTTCAGTCGGCCGCGAGCATCATGGGAAGTGAGGGCCAGCACCTCGTCCTTCTGCGCTCGGCTCTGGGTCACGATCCGCTGCCCCACGCCTTTGAGACGGGCCAGCGCTGAGGGTGAGGCGCCGGCGGTGGCGGTTCGCGACCCGAAGACGGGCTCGGCGTCCGCTAGCCTCGCAGGTCCATGGTCCTCCCCGCCGAGATGCGCGACGACATCGTGGCCCACGCCCGCCAGGACGCACCCGATGAGTGCTGCGGCATGATCGCCGCCGAGCGCGGCCGAGCGGTGGCGGTCTACCGGGCGACCAACGCCGCCGCCAGCCCGCTGCGCTATGAGATCGACGGAATGGAGCAGTACCGGATCCAGATGGACATCGAGGACCGCGGGTGGGAGCTGGGCGCCATCTATCACTCCCACACCCGCAGCGCCCCGGTGCCCTCCCAGACCGATGTCAACCTCGCCCTCTATCCCGAGTCGCTGTACGTGATCGTGGGCGTGGCGGGCGAGGAGCCCGAGGTGCGGGCCTTCCGCATCGCCGAGCAGCGCGTGGACGAGGTGGCGCTCACGGTGGTGTGATGGCGAGCGAGCCTTTGGTCTGTCCCCGGTGTGCCACGCGCCACGCCCTCACCGAGCGCTTCTGCCCGAGCTGCCGAATGCCGCTGGTCTACTCGGGCGGCCTGGGGGTAGATCAGCCGGTCACCGAGCGCCACGAGCGCGCGCGCAAGGTAAAGCCCCAGTACGCCGAGGGAGAGCTCGTGCGGGTGGCGGGGGCGAACAATCAGGCCGAGGCCGAGTTCGTGGCCGGCCTGCTGCTGGAGGAGGGCGTCCCCAGCCTGCTTCGCCGCGCCCGGGGCTTTGACGTCCCCGATTTCCTGGCTGCCGGCCCGCGTGACGTGCTGGTTCCCCGGTCGGGGGCGCAGGCCGCGCACGACGTCCTGCTCTCGGCCGACGTTCTCAGCAACTCAGGCTCAGGCGAGGACGCCCGGGCGATACAGCGTCCCCTGCGGGTGCTGGCCGGCCTGCTCGTGGGGATCCTGGTGGTGGCCCTGGTGGCCTGGCTGGCCACCGGGGGGTGGGGCTAGCGGTAGCGGTCGGGGCTCAGGCCCCCGCCACCCCGGCCAAATCGTCGAGGTGCTCGCGCCAGGCCTCTTCGGTGGCGGCGAGCGACCGTTCGGGAAAGGCGTCGGCGAGGGCCTGGCGCGAGCCGCCCGCCGGCAGCCGGCAGGCCAGTCTCACCGCCGCCTGCTCATCGCGCTCGGCAGCCAGCAGGTCGAACACGGTCCCGCCCAGAAGCGCCGCATCGGTGACCCCGGGGGGAAACCGGGGGACCTCGCCTTCGCGCAGGCGTCGCGCGATGGCCGGACGCGCGTAGCTGGTCTGGCCGGAGAAGAACTGAGCCGCCCCGGCGGCCAGCCATGCCCAGCGCAGGTAGCGAACGAAGCTGGCGGGTCCGAAGGGGGGAGGCAGGCGCGGGTTGTTGGCGGCGATGACGAGCTGGGCGTAGAGGGCACCGGGGGTGAGCAGCAGCATCTCCCGTGAGCCCGCCACGTTGGAGGCGCGGCGACTGAGCAGCCGCGGAGCGAGGACGTGCAGCTCGGCGGCCGAGGACCACCCGGCGAGGTAGCGCCGGCCCGCCGGTGCGGTGAGGCGCCGAACCAGCGGTAGGTAGGGCTGGGCCAGGTTCAGCTGGGCTTCTGAGCCGTGCAGGATCACCGCGACGTCGCCGGGGAGGTGGGGGAAGGTGCCACCCAGGCGCTCGCGCGTGCCCTCGAGCAACTCGAGGACCTCCACGGCGTCGTCGGCGTCGCCTGAGTCGTGGCGGGCGGTGAAGCCGGGCGAGCTGGTCTGCACCCAGGGCACGGCGAGGAGTGTGACGGGCGTGACGCCCCGGGGTGGCGCGACGCACCTCGGGCGCCCCGGCGGGCCTGTACTCGGCGGCCCGCCGCGCGCTAGGCGAAGGCGGGAACTCCGCCGCCGCTGGCGATCGCCTGGATCTTCTCGGCGGCCCGGTCGAATTCCTCGTCAGAGAGCACGGGGGTGCCCTCGAAGGGAAGGTCGCGGGTGAGCTCGAGAAAGGACCGGCAGCCGGCGTACTCGTCCTTGACCTTCACGGTCACCGGACGAGGGATGCGGTAGGTGCGCAGCAGGAGGACGTGCAGAGGGTGACGGCGCTTCCATGCCAGGCGCTTCTCGGCGTAATCGCGTGTCCACACGTAGTAGGGCGATAGCGCTTCGACGCAGCGTGGGTCGGTGATCGTGAAATGGTCGGCGACCTCGGCCCATGCCCGGATGCGCACCCGGTCAGGCTGCTGGATGCCCCCATCCTGGGTCAGCGCCTCCACGGGCGGCTCGCCGTCGGCCCACACTCCCTCCTCCAGGGCGCGCCCCAGCTCGGGCTGGTGAGACTCACGCACCAGGTCGTTGCGCTGGTGGTCAAAGGTGGGGTAGAGGAAGAAGCGCTCGTGCTCGACCTGGAAGTGCTTGTCGGGCTCACGGACGCCTCCCTTGCGCAGGGTTATGAGCTGCTCACCCTCGGCGAGGGCACGGACGGTGACCGCCCATTCTTTGAAAGCAATTGGCATAGGAAAGGGAACTTGCGAGAGACGGTGAGGCACTTTCAGGCGCCGGCCGGGACCATCAGCCACCGCGAGAACGACAGTAGTCTACGAAATCGCGCCCAGAACCCCAAACTTCCCTGCAATTTCAGCTGTTCTCAGGAGGGCTGAGGTGACCGCAGGCGCACTGCGGCCAGCCCTTCGAGGACCTCCACCAGCGCACAGAAGTCCTCGTCGCCCTGCCCGCGACCCATCCCCGCCACCAGCGTCTCGCGTGCGGCGGCGGCGGCGGGAAACGGCACCCCGGCCGCCCGCCCCTCATCCAGGCACAGATCGACGTCCTTGAGCATGTGGGCGAGCTTGAACTGCGCCCGGTAGTCGTGGTTGCGCATGGCGCCGGCCTTGAGCTCCAGCATGGCCGAGGCCGCCGACCCCGAGCCCAGCACCGCGACGAGGGCATCGCCGTCCACCCCCGTGGCCTGGCCCACCACCAGCGCCTGGGCCACGGTGGATGCGTTGGCGGCCGCCACCGAGTTGTTGATGAGCTTGACCATCTGGCCCTGGCCGAGCGCGCCGACGTGAACGATCAGGCGCCCCATCGCCTCGAGCAGGGGACGGGCGCGCTCGAAGGCGGCGGCCTCGCCGCCCGCCATGATCGTCAGCGTCGCGTCCTGGGCCCGGGGGGCCGAGCCGGTGACCGGAGCGTCCAGGAAGCTGACCCCGTGCTCGCCCAGGGCCGCCCCGATGCGGCGAGCGAAGCGGGGGCCGATGGTCGACATGTCGATGCACAGCAGCCCGGCGCGGGCACCGGCGCGAACCCCGTCGTCTCTGAGGAGGACCGATTCCACCTGCCGACCGTCCACCACCATGCTCACCACGACATCGCAGGCGCTGGCCACCTCGGCGGGGGTGTCGGCCACCGCCGCACCGTGCTCGGCGGCCCACTCTCGGGCGGTGGACTTCGTCCGGTTGTAGACGACCAGGTCAAAGCCCGCGCCGCGCAGGTTGGCAGCCATGCGCGAGCCCATGATCCCCAGCCCGATCCAGCCGACGCGCTCAGCCACGGGGAGGGTCGGCCGCCGGTTGCCCGTCAGCGCGGTGGGTCTTCGCTACCGACAGGTCCGTGTGCCCCGCCGCCTGGTGTGTCGATGCGCAGCCGCTCACCGGCGATCAGCTTACCGGTGGACTTCGCCGGGATGGGCGTGCCGTCGAGGCGGTCGCGGCCCACCTTGCCGGCGTCGCCGCCGGCGGCTCCCGGCGGCCCGTGTCGGCGGCGTTCGGCGATCAACGAGTAGGTCATGTCCTCCAGGGCCTCAAGCTCGCGCACCACTCCGTCGCCGCCGTCCTGGCGTCCCCGGGCGCCGGAGCCCCGGCGGCGCTCGTAGCGCACCACGCGCAGCGGAAACGCCCGCTCCAGCGCCTCCACCGGAGTGTTGAGAGTGTTGCTCATGGCCACGTGGACGGCGCTGGGCCCGGGGGCGTGCGAGCAGGCGCCCTGCCCACCGCCGATCGTCTCGTAGTATGAGAAGCGGTCGTTGCCCAGCGTCAGGTTGTTCATCGTGCCCTGGCCCAGGGCGTGGCCGAAGGCGCCCAGCACGAGGTCGGCGACCCGTGAGGAGGTCTCGACGTTGCCGGCGGCCACGGCGGCGGGAGCCCGGGCGTTGAGCAGCGAGCCTTCGGGGACGCACACCTGCACCGCGCGGTGGGCCCCGGCGCTCGGCGGGATGTCGGGGTCGGTGAGCACGCGCACCGCGAAGTAGCAGGCCGCGCGCGTCACCGCCAGGGGGCAGTTGAGGTTGTTGGCCTGCTGAGCGGGACTGCCTGTGAAGTCCAGGCGCAGGCAGTCGCCGTCCACGGTGGCGCACAGGTGCAGCGCGAGGTCGCCGTCGGGTGCCTCGAGGATGTCCACCGCGTGCCGGGCCGGTCCGGCCAGCGCGGACAGACAGGCTCGGGTGCGCCGCTCGCCGTAGTCGAGCACGGCCGCCGTGGCCGCCCTCAGCCCGTCTTGACCCAGACGCCGGGCTAGGTCGCGCAGACGCCGGGCACCCATATGGTTGGCGGCAAGCTGGGCGCGCAGGTCGGCCCGGCGCTCGGCCGGTTGGCGCATCCGCGCCGAGAGCTCCTCGATCGATCGCTCGTCGAGCACGCGCGGGGAGATGACCACCCCCTCCTCCTCCAGGCTGACGCTGTCGGCGGGCATGGACCCGGGCAGGCATCCGCCCACGTCGGCGTGGTGGGCGCGATTGGCGGCAAAGCCGAGCAGGTCTCCGGCGGCGCCGTACACCGGACATACCACGGTGATGTCGGGCAGGTGGCTGCCGCCCGAGTAGGGGTCGTTGAGGACCCACGAGCGTCCGGGGGCGTGGGGGCGGTCGATCACCGCGGCCACCGCCGCCGGCATCGCCCCCAGATGCACCGGGATGTGCTCGGCCTGCATGACCATCTCCCCGGCGGGGTCAAACAGGGCGGTGGAGGCATCGCGGCGCTCCTTGATGTTGGCCGAGTGGGCGCTGCGCACGAGCACCGTGCCCATTTCCTCACACGCCGAGCGCAGTGCGCCGATGACCACCTGCAGGGTTATGGGGTCAAGCTCGGCGCGCCTCGGTGGCCTGGCCGTCATTCCGTGCGCTCCAGGATCATGGTGCCGGCCTCGTCGGCGTGGCCCGACCACCCGGGCGCTACCACCAGGGTCGCCTCGGGCAGCGTCACCAGGGTCGGGCCGGTTAGCTCAAAGCCCTCGGGCAGCGGTCCCGCCAGCACCTCGACGTCATGAATGCGACCCGCAAAGCAGGCTCGCCGCCGGCTTCGCAGCGGCTGGTCCGGGCGCGGGCTGCCCTGCAGCCTCAGCGCGGGGCCGGGGTGGCGCAGGGACACCCGTACGGTGACCAGCTCCAGCGCGCTCTCGGCGTCTGAGTAGCCGTAGCGCTCCCGGTGTTTGGTCTCGAAGGCCCGGCGCAGGGCCGCGGGGCTGGGTTCGGCGAGCCCGGCGACCGTGAGCTCGTGTGATTGTCCGCGGTAGCGCACATCGAACTCGACCCTCCGGTCGAGGCCCGCGCGACTCAGCCGACGCCTGGCCTCCTCGGTGAGCGCCGCGACGTCGGCGGCGATGGTCTGTCTCGTCAGGGCAGACTCGGCGAGCAGCACGCTGCGCTGGGCGTCGGCTCGCCGCTCGGCGGCGGCCAGGCCCAGGGCGCTGAGCACCCCGCAGGCGGCGGGGCAGATGATGCGCTCGATGCCCAGTTCGTCGGCCAACGCCGCCGCGTGCAGGGGCCCGGCGCCGCCGAAGGCAAGCAGCGCATAGCGGCGCGGATCGACTCCGCGTGCCACCGTCATCACCCGCAGGGCCCCGACCATCTCGGCGTTGGCCACGCGCACGATGCCCGCGGCGGTCTGTCGGATGTCCAGACCGAGGGCTTCGGCCAGTCGCCCCACCGCCTGGCGGGCTCGGGTCACGCTCAGAGTGATCTGACCAGCCAACTGCGACCGCGCGTCCAGGTAGCCCAGCAGCAGGTTGGCGTCGGTCACGGTGGGCTCATGACCGCCGTGGTCGTAGCACGCGGGCCCGGGGTCGGCTCCTGCCGAGCGTGGCCCCACCCGCAGGGCGCCCCCGGCGTCACGCCAGGCGATCGATCCGCCCCCGGCCCCCACGGTATGCACGTCGACCATGGGCAGCGCCAGCGGCCGTCCCGCCACCGTGCGCCCGGTGCTGTCGCGGATCGCGCCATCCTCGATGACGCTGACATCGCAGGAGGTTCCCCCCATGTCCAGTCCCAGCACGTCATCGACGCCACAGTGGCGGGCGAGCAGGGACGCCCCCGCCGCTCCCGCGGCGGGTCCTGACAGCACGGTGACTGCGGGGTGACGCGTCGCCTGATCGAGATCGGCCAGACCGCCGGAGGACTGCATGATCGCTGGGAGGGGCAGTCCCAGAGCTTCGGCGCGATGCGCCAGGCGGGTCAGGTAGCCGGTCAGGGAAACCGACAGCCCGGCGTCTAACTCGGTGGTGGCGGCCCGCTCGTACTCGCGGAAGGTGCCCACCACCTGGTGAGAGAGCGATACGTGCACCGTGGGCAGGCGCTGCGCTATGAGCCGGCCCACGGCCAGCTCATGGGCGGGGTGGGCGTAGGCGTGAAGCAGGACCACCGCCACCGCTTCGGGCTCAGACGCAGCCAGGGCCGCCACCATCGCGACCGCGCGCTCCTCGTCCAGCGCCTCGAGCGTTCCGTCGGGCCCGGTGCGCTCGGGGGCCGCAAAGCGCAGCTGCGCAGGCGCCACCGGAGCGGGATGGGCGTCACACAGGCGGTAGAGGTGGGGCCGGGCCTGGCGCCCGAGCTCGACGATGTCGGTGAAGCCCCGCGTGGCCACCAGGGCGGTGCGGGCAAAGCGTCCCTCCAGCAGAGCGTTGGTGGTGACCGTCATCCCGTGGGCGAAGTCCGAGACCTCTGCGGGTCGACGATCGGCCAGGGCCAGCACGCGCCCGACCGCGTCGAGGACCCCCTGGGACTGATCGGCCGGGGTGGTCGGTGCCTTCGCGGTGATCAGGCGCCCGGCGTCGACGAGCACGGCGTCGGTGAAGGTGCCACCTACGTCGACACCGAGAAGCATCGCCGCATTATCCCGGGACCGAAGCGGCGCCGGATCGACCGGTGATCAGGCCGCTACGAGCTCCTCGGAGTCCTCGGTGGCGGCGAGGTGCTGGTGAGACGGGCAGTAGCCGTTGTGGGCCAGGGGGGTGCGCTGGCAGGGTGAGCCCTTGCGCGTGGTGGCTCGGCACTGCAGGGGATCGCCGTTTACGTCACAGCCGTGGCTGGGCTGGCGGGCGGCGAACTCCTCGGCGTAGCTCAGGTAACGCTCCACCACGCGGTAGACGCGCTCTTGAGAGCTCACCGGGAAGTAGCTGCGGATGTCGGCGAACAGGGTGCGGGCCGGCCGGGCGAAGTAGTGGCGATCGGTGACCAGCCGCTCCACCGCGGCCTCGCAGGCCGCCAGCACTCGGGCATGGCCATCTTCGACACAACCCACCCGGGGCTTGGCGATGTGGGGCGCGAGCTCGCGGTAGATGCCCCGACTGAACTGATACATGCTTGGACCCTCCTCCCCGCTCCGGTGCCGTGGCCCCTGTCTACGCGTCCAGGGGCGTGACCCAGTATTGAGAATGTTTGTGTAGATCCAAACGAGGCGACTATTAACCCCGCGTTAAGTGAGCAGGCACACACATGGCGGGGGAGCGACGTGTTGTGCAAGCTCAGTCCCAGCGCTCCAGGCTCGGCTCCTGGCCCGGGCGAATCACCGTGTGGTGGCCGTCGAGGCGGCGATCGACGTCGGGGAAGTCGGCGCGCACGTGGGCGCCCCGGGTCTCGCGGCGCGCCAGGGCGCTGACGGCGACCAGGCGCGCCAGGGGGTGAGGGTCGTCAAGCAGGCGCCTCAGCCCGTGCGCGTCTCGCTCCAGGCCCGCCGCCCTCCACATCGCCGCCCGGGTGGCGGGGCTGAGGGCTGGCCCGGGAGTCACGCGCCCGGGGGGGTGGCGATCGGGTGCGCCCCCGTGGCCGGGTCGCGCACCCCCTTGGGCGGTCGCGGGCGCGCCCCCGGCGGCCCCGATCTCGGGAGGCGTCCCCGATGCGGCCGCGGGGGCGGGCTCGTCCAGGGCTCTGACCGCCGCCCGGGCGCCGAAGACGAAGCACTCGCTCAGCGAGTTGGAGGCCAGGCGGTTGGCGCCGTGCAGGCCGGTGCAGGCCGACTCCCCCACGGCGTAGAGGCCGGCCACGGTGGAGCGGCCGTTGAGGTCAGAGACCACGCCGCCCATCCCGTAGTGGGCGGCGGGTGCGACGGGGATCAGCTCGCGGGTGGCGTCCAGACCGGCGTCGCGCAGGGCCGCCACCACGTTGGGGAACAGCGCTGGGTCTATCGCCCGCATGTCCAGGCTCACCGCCGCGGTGGAGCTGGCCTGAAGGCGGGCGTGGATGGCTCTGGCGACCTCGTCGCGCGGCGCCAGCTCGTCTACGAAGCGCTCGCCGTGGGCGTCGAGCAGCGTCGCTCCCGCGCCGCGGATCGCCTCGGTGATGAGAAAGCCCTCCCGGCCAGGGACTCCCGTCACCGCGGTGGGATGAAACTGCACGAGCTCGAGGTCAGCCAGCGATGCGCCGGCGGCGTGGGCCAGCAGCAGCCCCGTGCCCTGTGAGCCCGGTGGGTTGGTGGTTCTGGCCCACAGGGCGGCGGCGCCCCCGGTGCACAGGATCACCGCCCGCGCCCTGACCGTACGTCCGTCCTCGCAGCCCAGGCCCGTGCACCGCCCGTCACCGACGCTGAGTGTCGCCGCTCGAGCGTTCTCGAGCACCTCGATGCCGGCGTTGGCGGCGGCCACCGCCGACAGCTGGCGTACCACCCTCCTACCGGTGGCGCTGCCGCCGGCGTGAACCACCCGGCGTCGGGCATGGCCCCCTTCGAGGCCCAGGGCCAGCCGGCCGGAGCGATCGGTGTCGAAGCGCACGCCCAGGGCCTGGAGGTCATGGACCCGCTGGGGGGCCTCCTCACACAGTGCCTGGGCGGCCAGCGGCGCCACCAGGTTTCTCCCCGCCCGCTCCGTATCGGCCTGGTGAAGCGCGATCGAATCCTCGGGGTCAAGGGCCGCCGCGAGCCCGCCCTGGGCCCAGTAGCTCGCCGTCTGAGCGAGCTCGGTGGCCGAGATCAGCACCGCCCGAGCGCCTAGACGCGATGCGGTCAGGGCGGTGAACAGGCCGGCGGCCCCGGCGCCCACCACCACCACGTCGGCCTCGATGCGGTCTGGGCCGGACATCGGCGGGTACCGTACCTCGATGGGCAGTCCCCTCTATCTCAGCCATCCGGCGTCTCTGGCCCACGACACCGGAAGCCATCCCGAGCGGGCTGCCCGCCTGCTCGCCATCGAATCCGAGCTGACCCGGCGCGACGGGCTGGACCTGCGGCGTGTGACCTCCTCGCCGGTGACGCCAGCGGCGATGGGCGCGGTCCATCCGGTGGTCCACACCGATGCGCTGCGGCGGCTGTGTGCCGCGGGAGGGGGTGCCATCGACGCTGACACCATCGTCGGCCCCGGCTCCTGGGAGGCGGCGCTGCACGCCGCCGGCGGAGCCACCGAGCTGGTCGACCGGCTCCTGGACGGCGACGCCCTGGCCGGCATGTCGGCCCACCGGCCTCCCGGCCACCACGCCGAGGCCCAGCGAGCGATGGGCTTCTGCGTGCTCAACAGCGTGGCCATTGCCGCCCGCCACGCCCTCGATGCCCACGGCCTCAAGCGGGTGCTGATCCTCGACTGGGACGTCCACCACGGAAACGGCACCAACGACATCTTTCACTCGAGCGCCGAGGTCCTCTACGTCTCCATCCACCAGTCGCCGCTGTATCCGGGTACCGGAGCGCCGTCTGACACCGGCTCGGGGGAGGGCGAGGGCTTCACCGTCAACCTGCCCGTTCCGGCAGGCTCTGGCGACGCGGCTTGGAGCTCGCTGGTCGAGCACGTGGCGGTGCGGGTCGCTCGTGACTATGCGCCCGAGCTGATCCTGATCTCGGCCGGCTACGACGGCCACCGGCTCGATCCGTTGGCGGGCTGTGAGCTATCGGAGGCGGGCTACCGGGCCATGACCGCATCGATGTGGCGCTTGTGCGCCGAGCTGGAAGTGGGGTTGGGGGTGGTCCTGGAGGGCGGATATGACCTGACCGGCCTCGCCGGCTCGGTGGCCGCCACCCTGGAGGTCCTCGCGGCGCCCGCTCCACGCACCCCGGAGCCCGTCGACGTTCACCTCGAGGCTGTGCGTGCCGCGCAGCGTCTCGCCGACCGCTGGCCGGGCGCGGGCCTGGTGATCGGCTAGCGCCTTGGCGGGACGGTCGATGGGGCCGCTGGGGCGGAGGGCGCTGGGGCGGCAGGGGCGGAGGGCGCTGGGGCGGCAGGGGCGGAGGGCGCTGGGGCGGCAGGGGCGCCCGCCGCCGGCGGGGCGGGGCCCACGGTGGTGGTCGGAGTGGTCGCGGTCACCGGGCCGCTGGAGTCTGAGAGCTTGACGAAGGCGTAGGCCAGTCCGGCGATCGACAATGCGATGGCCAGCAGCACGGCGATCACCGGCACGCGCCAGTTCGGAGCGCGGGCGATGCGTGTCCTCGCGGGCGCCCCGCAGGTCAGGCACCAGTTCTGCTCGGGAGCCAGCTCGGCGCGGCACACCGGGCAGCGCATGGGCGCCGGCCCGGGCCCGGAGACGGATGAGGGTGGGGATGAGACCGCGCTCACGGTGCCTCCCTCCGACGCCGCCGTTGACTCATGAGCGCCCTGAGGGAGGGGCGACGGCGGGCGCGTCGGTCTCGACGCCCCGAGGCTCCGAAGCGCTCGGAGGGGTGGGTCCGGCGGTGGCGGGGCCGGCCACGGTGCCTCCCACGGGCAGCTCGGCTCCGCGCTGCACGGGCAGCGCGCAGTTCGGGCAGAAGTTGGCGTCGGTCCCGTGCAGCGACCCACAGCGCGGGCACGCCGAGACCCCCGCCTCGCGCAGCACGAGCACGTCGTGGCGGTCGTCCAGGGCAACCTCCAGCGCGCGCAGCTCCGTATCGATGTCGGCGAGACGGTCGAGCTTGGCCACGACCAGGTCCTCCCGGGCACGGCCGAAGCGATGCAGGTCGAACACCAGCCCGCCCAGGTCGCGGAAGGCCAACTCGCGCACCCGGCGCAGGTAGCGCAGGCGCCGGCGCATGCGTCCTCGCTCGCGGAAGGACGGCTCGCTTGAGGACTCCGCCGTCTCCTCGGTGGCGGTGACCGGCGCTGGCAGCTCGCCCGCCGTCGGCGGTCCTGACTGGGCGCCTGGCGGCGGGGCGTGCGCTGGGCCGTAGACCGCGGGTGCCTCGGAGGCCTGCTGCTCGGGACCGGTCGCCGGCGGCGCGACGGTTCTGGCCGGCGCTGCTGTGGCCTCCACCGCGCCTTGCCCTGGCGTCGGCACCGGGGGCTGGGCCCGGGTGGGAGCATCAGGTGCGATCGGGGCGCCCAGCTCGGTGGTGTCGGTTGGGGTGGCGCGTCGGGGGCGCCGGCGCGCTATGCGGGGGATTCGGGGGATCGACGGCATGTTCGAAAATCATGCTAGCGGCGTCTCGGCTGGTCTCCGGGGCCAAGCGGACTCAGTCGGTCAGGCCGCGCCAGGCGGCGACGACCCGCTCCGCCATGAGCTCCGCGGAGAACTCCGCGGCGCGCGCCCTTCCCGGCACTCGGGGATCGGGGTCGCGCAGGGCCTCGCCCAGAGCCTGGCGCCAGCGGCGCCGATCGTAGGGGGCACACAACGTTCCCGCCAGCCCCTCGAGCGCCCGAGGATGAATCCCCACCGGGGTGGCGAGCACGGGTACCTCGCAGGCCAGCGCCTCCAGTACCGCCAGGCCGAAGCCCTCGGCATCGGAGGGCACGAGCACGGCGTTGGCCGCGTTGATCCACAACGGCACCGCGGCGGGATCCACCGCGCCCAGGGTGAGCAGCTCCGTGTCGGCGGCGGCGTCTGAGGCCAGGTCGTGGCGCTTCTCACGCCGGGCGGGATCGGCGGGGAACAGCAGGTAGCGTCCGGCGGGGTCAAGCCCCAGCTCCAGGCGGGCCAGACGGCGAGGCAGCGGACGGAAGCGCTCGAGGTTCACTCCGCACGGCAGTACCGCCATCTGGGCGCGGGCTTGGATACGGGCGGGCACGAGCTCGGCCAGTGCCGGGGAGACGGTGGCGATGAGGTCCATCTGACCCAGGGCCGCCGTCGTCAACCGCCGGCTGCGGGGGTGGCGCAGGTCGGTCCCGTGCAGGGTCACCGCTCGGGTCTTCGTCCGGGCGGCCAGCGCCGGCCACTGAGTGAGGCCGAAATGGGCGTGCACGACGTCATAGCGCCGCCCGCGCCGACGATCTTGGGCCAGGCGCGCCCCCGCGGCGGCGTAGTGACGCCCTCCGGGGCCGAACTCCATCAACTCGATCTCCAGGTCAACCCCGCCCAGCGCGCGCAAGGCGGTGACCTGGTCGCGCACGAAGCTTCCCCGCCCGGGAGCGTCGGGACTGGCAGCCATGTTGGACACGACCAGGGCGCGCACGGATCGGCGAGTATCGCGGGCCGGCAGGCGTCTGGGATCATGGTTGGCCGTGGCGCCCGGCGACCCCCAGCCCCCAAAGCGCCCGGTGTCGCCCGCCCCGGAGGGGCCCATCGGTGTGTTTGACTCCGGCGTGGGCGGGCTGACGGTCCTCCACGAACTGCTCGTCCGCCTTCCGGGCGAGGACTTCGTCTACCTGGGAGACACCGCCCGCTTTCCCTACGGTGAGCGCTCGGTGGCCGAGCTGCGCCGCTACAGCCTGGAGGTGGGCGAGCAGCTGGTGGCGGCGGGCGCCAAGCTCGTGGTGGTGGCATGTAACTCGGCCACGTCGGCCGCGCTGGCGCAACTGCGCCACCGGGTGGGCGAGCTGGCGCCTGGCGTGGGGGTCATCGGTGTGGTGGGCCCCGAGTCGCGCCTGGCGGTGAGGGCCACCCGCAACCAGCGCATCGGGTTGCTGGCCACCCCGGCCACGGTGGCCACCGGCGCCTACGACAGGGCCGTCGGCGAGCTCGGCCTCGACATCGAGCTGGTCAGCGTCGCCTGCCCCGACCTGGCTCCCATCATCCAGGGCGGCTTCCCCTTCGATCAGGCGGTGGTGGACACGGTGCGTGCCTACTGCACACCGCTTCGCCGGGCCGGCGTCGACACGGTGATCCTCGGTTGCACCCACTATCCCCTGGTCGCCCCCATGCTCCAGCGCACCCTGGGTCGCGGGGTGACGCTGGTGAGCTCGGCGGCGGCCGTCGCCCAGGAGGTCGAGCGGGCCCTGGACGCCGACGGACGTGCCAATCGCCGCTCGGGCGAGGGCGATTACCGCTTCCTGTGCACCGGTGACGTGGACGCCTTTCGTGCCCTGGGCACCCGCTTCCTGCAGATGCCCCTGGGGGATGTGGGTGCCGTGGCCCTGCCCGTGCCTGAGGCGGCATGAGCCCCGTCGTCTGCGCGGGGGCCCGGGGCGACGGGAGGGGTCTCGCGGACCTGCGCCCCGTGAGCATCGAGCCGGGCTTCCTGACCACGGCGGCGGGCTCGGCACTGATCGCGGTGGGGGCGACACGGGTCATCTGCACCGCCTCGGTGGAGGAGAAGGTGCCGCGCTGGATGGCGGGTCGGCGTCGCGGGTGGGTCACCGCCGAGTACGGCATGTTGCCCGCCTCGACCGGTCAGCGCAAGGCTCGCGACGTCTCCCGGGGGCGCCCGGACGGGCGCACGGTGGAGATCCAGCGGCTCATCGGCCGCTCCCTGCGCGGGGTGGTCGACTTCGCCGTCCTGGGGGAGCGCACCATCTACTTGGACTGCGATGTCCTCCAGGCCGACGGGGGAACGCGCTGTGCCTCCATCACGGGAGCCCAGGTCGCCCTCGAGCTGGCCTGTGGACGCCTGTTGGGCGACGGGCGCCTGGAGCGCTGGCCGCTCACCGGGGCGGTGGCGGCCGTCTCCTGCGGGATGGTGGGCGGACGGGCGCTGCTGGACATGGACTACTCCGAGGACTCGGGGGCCGAGGTCGACGCCAACGTGGTGATGACCGGGGAGGGAGGTCTGGTCGAGGTTCAGGCCACTGCCGAGCGCACCCCCCTCTCTCGTGCTCACCTCGACGACCTTCTGGCCCTGGCCGCTGCCGGGATCTCCCAGTTGCGGATCGTCCAGCAGGCAGCACTGGCGCCGCCAGCGCTGTCGTGAGGCTCATGCTGGCCAGTGCGAACGTTCACAAGCGGCGCGAGCTGGCGCGACTCGTGGTCGGCCATGAGATCGATGAGCTGCCCGCCGGGCTCGCGCTGCCTCCCGAGGACGGCGAGACCTTCGCCGCCAATGCGCGAGCCAAGGCTCACGCCGTCGCCACCGCCGTCGGGCGCGCGGTCATCGCCGATGACTCGGGGATTGAGGCCGCCGCCCTCGACGGCGCGCCCGGGGTGCGATCGGCGCGCTATGCCGGTGAGCGGGCCACCGACACCGAGAACCTGGACAAGCTCATCCGCGAGGTGACGCCCGGCAGTGCTCTGGCCTACGTGTGTGCCCTGGCCTGGGTCGACCCGCAGGCCGGTGAGGAGCGACTGTTTCAGGCACGCTGCACCGGACGTATGGCCGCTCGCGCTCGGGGGCGATGTGGCTTTGGCTATGACCCGATCTTCGTATGCGACGACGCCCGACCCGAGGGTCTGACCATGGCCGAGCTGTCCGACGCCGCCAAGGACGCCATCAGCCATCGCGGCAAGGCCGCCCGCCTGCTGGTGGACTTTCTCAGCGGAGGTTGATTGCCGCCGAGACGGCGACCGCGATGCTTACCCCCCCGTATCCGTAGTAGTCCGAGGCAAACAGCAGCACGGCGGCGAGCAGGCAGGCCACGACGGTGAGCAGCCAGGCGATGCGCGAGAGCGGCACGCAAGCATTCTGACGACTCAGACGTCCTGAGCCGCTGCTAGCTTCGCTTCGCCTTGTCTATTGAGTACTGAGTCAGTGCGTTTGGGAGGAGCAGTCAGGTGACCAAGTCCGAGCTCGTGGGCCATGTATCCGACCGGTCAGGCTTGACCAGACAGGAGGCCGGTCGCGCCGTGGAGGCTATGTTGGAGACGGTGGAGGACGCCCTGCATCGGGGCAGCGAGGTCAGCTTCTCCGGGTTTGGCAGGTTTCACGTCTCTGATCGGGCCGCGCGTCAGGGAGTCAATCCTCGCACGGGCGATCGCATGCAGATCGCGGCCGCCCGCGTGCCTCGCTTCACCGCCGGGTCGGGACTGAAGAAGGCGGTCAGGGGTCGCTGAGCGGGGGTGTCACTTCGGCGATGAGCTCCTCGCCCGCGTCGCCCACCGAGAGACCCAGGTCGTCCTGGGGCTCGACCCCGATCCTGATCGCCTCACACCCGCTGCTCTGGGTGGGGTGCCTGCCACGGGTACGCCCGCCCAGCGGGCGGCCGCGGCGGTGCGGGCCCACTGCTCCCTGCTGATCGGCGCGGCGGGCCCGGCCTGTGTGGCGGTCAAGCCCCAGCTGGCTTGCTTCGAGCGCCTGGGAGCGCCGGGCTGGTCGGCCCTGGCGGGCGTCGTTGAGGACGCCCATGCCGCCGACCTGCTCGTCGTCGCTGACGGCAAGCGGGGAGACGTCGCGGTGTCGGCGGCCGCATACTCCCAGGCGCTGACCGGCGTCACGCCGACGCCCTTCGGTGAGGTCGCCGGCCTCGGCGTCGACGCCCTGACCGCCAACCCCCTGCTGGGACGCGATGCCCTCGAGCCTCTCGTCGACGGGGCCAGACGGGTGGGGGCGGGGGTCTTTGCCCTGGTGCGCACCTCTAACCCCGGGGCGGCCGACATCGAGGACCTCGAGCTGGCCGGCGGCGGACCCGTATGGGAGCGCTTGGCTCGGCTGGTGGCCGAGCTCGGGAGGATGGGCTCCGGAGGCTTGTCGGACGTGGGTGCCGTGGTGGGCGCCACCGTCCCGAGCCATCTGGCACGCATGCGTGAGCTCATGCCCAACGCCGTCTTCCTGCTCCCCGGAGTTGGAGCCCAGGGAGGGCGCGTCGAGGACCTCGGCCCCGCCTTCTCCCCCGGCAGGGCGGGCGGGCTGGTGAGCGCCTCGCGCACCATCGCCGAGGCCCTTTCCCTCAGGGGCCCCGCCGGAGCCCGCGCCGTCGCCGAGGGACTGCGTGAGAGCGCCTGGCGACTGGCTTGACCGGGTTCACCGACCGAGGCCGGTCCGAGCAGCCTCGCTCGGCGGGTAGCATCGAGTGGCGATGGCTTACCGCAGTCCAGCGCGCTATCTGGCGCTCGTCGCGCTCGTGGCGACCACGGTGGGGGTGGTCGTGCTCGTCAACGGCTCGCACTCCCACGGCTCCCACGGCTCAACTTCTCCCCCCGCCCAGGCCTCTCCTTCGACGCGGCGCGGCGCCCACCGATTCAGCCACCACCTATACGTCGTGCACAGGGGCGACAGTCTCTCGGCGGTGTCCATTCGCACCGGGGTCTCCCTGGACCGCATCCGACAGCTCAACCCTCGCCTGGACGTAAACGCCTTGAGCCCCGGCCAGCACATCAAGCTCGCTCCGTGACGAGGGCCTCCCGGGCCAGCGTCATCCTCGGCCTGGCTTTCCTGACGGCGGCACTGGTGGCGCTGGGAGCTGCGCCCCTCGCTGGATCGGCGCCCGGTGATCCCGGGCTGACGCCGGCGGGGGCGACGCTCCCCCGTCCCCAGGCCCGGGCATGGATCGTCACCGAAGCCGACACCGGCGAGGTGGTCGGCTCCCACCTGGCCGATCAGCCCCTGCCCATCGCGAGCACCACCAAGCTGATGACCGCCCTGCTCACCCTCGAGCGCCTGCCCCTGGACCGTGTGGTGGCGGCCGCCGTCTACCACCCCCTGGCCGCCGAGTCCGTCATGGGTCTGCGCACCGGAGAGCGCCTGACCGTTGCCGATCTCCTGCGCGGACTGCTGCTGCCCAGCGCCAACGACGCCGCCGAGACCCTCGCCGATGCTGTCGCCGGATCGGTCCCGGCGTTCGTCTCTGAGATGAACGCCCGAGCCCGCCAGCTCGGACTGGCTCACACGCACTACTCAAACCCCGTTGGCCTCGACTCGCCGTCGAACTACTCCTCTGCCGCCGACCTGGTCACCCTGGCCCGCCGCGACCTGACCCACCCCTTCTTCGCTCAGACGGTGGCCCTGCGCCAGGTGACCCTGGCCAGCGGCGATGGCCCCCGCACCCTCGAGAACCGCAACCTGCTTCTCGGCGACGCCTCCTACGTGCGCGGCGTCAAGACCGGCCACACCAGCGGCGCGGGCTACGTGCTGGTGGGCCTGGCCCGCCGTCACGGGGTCGACGTGCTCAGCGCCGCCCTCGGCGATCCCACCCAGTCAGCCCGCGATGCAGACTCTCTGGCGCTCCTGCGCTACGGCCTGGCCGCGTTTGCGCGAATCACGGTGGT